>Ga0209211_10002050_pt1 | contig 35829 bp, 33 predicted proteins | sample RifGroA2_FD_183992 | JGI IMG/M metagenome (GOLD analysis project Ga0209211, IMG submission 183992) | Groundwater microbial communities from Rifle, Colorado, USA - Groundwater A2 (SPAdes) (version 2) | ecosystem: Environmental > Aquatic > Deep subsurface > Groundwater | place: Rifle, Colorado... | reverse complement strand
AGCGTTGCTGACTTAAAGGAAAAAATCAAGTATGCCCTCAAAGTAAAAGAAGTGAATTCAAGGAATGCAGCAGTCAAGTTTGAATGGAAGAATATAGCATCCAGCCTCAATAAAGCTATAAAATAAAAACAACAATCTTTATAAGCTGTTATTGAATTCTTAGAGGAGAGAAAATGGTTAAAATAGGGGTTATCGGCTGCGGATATTGGGGGCCAAACTTAATAAGAAATTTCAGCAGTATTGAAGAATGCCAAGTTTTGTGGTGCTCTGATTTGAGAGAGGAAAGGCTGAACCACATGAAGCAGCTTTATCCTGATATAAAAACCACAAAAAATTATATGGACATCATCAATGACAAAAATGTTGATGCTGTTGCCATAGCAACCCCTGTTTCCATGCATTTCGAGCAGGCAAAAATGGCTTTGCTTGGCAATAAGCATGTTCTGATAGAAAAGCCGATGACAAATAATGTGAATGACGCTGAGGAATTGATTAAAATAGCGGAAAAAAATAATAAAGTCTTGATGGTTGACCATACATTTGAATATGCTCCTGCTGTAAATAAAATAAGGGAAATAATTGAAAGCAATGAGCTGGGAAAAATATTGACTATTGACATGATAAGAGTCAATCTGGGTCTTTTCCAAAAAGACATAAATGTAATCTGGGACCTTGCTCCGCATGACATATCAATATTGCTCTTCCTGCTGAAAAAAATGCCAGCCAGCGTGAAAGCAGAGGGCATGGACTACATCCAAAAAAGCATTGTGGACGATGCGCATTTGACATTAAAATTCCATGAAGAGATTATGGTGCACATGCATATAAGCTGGCTTGACCCATTGAAAATAAGGAAGATCACAATTGTCGGCAACAAGAAAATGCTTGTTTATGATGATACCGAGCAGAGGGAAAAGATAAGGATATATGACAAAGGCGTTGCCCTGGAAAAGAATAATGTGCCAAAGGACAAATACTATGACACCTGGGAGGATTTCAAGCTTGTTTACAGAAGCGGGGAAATTTACGCGCCAAAGATAGACGATAAGGAGCCTTTGAATGTTATGTGCAGGCATTTCATTGATTGCATAAAAACAGGCAAAAAGCCGATTAGCGATGGAAATTCCGGCTTGAAAGTAATCAAGGTGATAGAATCCCTTCAGGAGTCATTAAGAAATCATGGCAAAGAGGTTATTATCGATGCTGTTGATTTCCAATCTAATAATCCATAAAAACAGCAGTTGTCCGTAGCGGTATGAAATTAAACAAAAATTATATCCAAACTTTGATATTCATAGCAGTATATCTTTTTGCAATTTATTTCTGGAGCCAGCCTTTGCAGAGAAAACTGCCTTATGGCGAGTACGATGCAATGTCGCATTTTGAAGTTGCCGATTACATGGCTTATAATGACAAGTCAATAATGAATTTGCCCCCTTACATAGACCTAAGGTACGGCACAGACAATTTGTTCAAGCCCCATACTTTATGGTATCCTCCGCCTTTCCATACTGCCCTTGGAATTGTTGAAGTCATCGGAGGGGAAAGAATTGTGCCTGTTTTCCTCTTAAACACTATAATGGCGTCATTCATAATAGTCACATCATATTTTGTTATCAACTCATTGTTCGGGTTTTTGCCTGCAATTTTGTCTTCATTACTGCTGATTTTCTCGCCAAGGGATTTTATGCCTTTTCTATGGGGGCAATGGCCTGAGAGGTTTGCATATGCGTTTGTGCCAATTATCTTATACTGCTTTTACAAGTATTTCATCAATTACTCCAAAGAAAATAACAAGCCATTTTACCTTTACATGACTGCCTTGTTTTTGGGCATTAACCTGCTTATCCACCCGCTTATTTTCTTTCACTCTGTTGTCGGCATAGCGGTGCTTTACGCATTGCTGGCTGTAAAGCAAAAGAAATTTGTTTTTAACTGGAAGCACATATCAATAGCAGCAGTCATTTTTCTAATTTTATTTATGTTATTTCCATACCAGACATTCAACATCTTTCCGAGATTTGGGCTCAATGGAGATGCAGATAAAGCTCCGCAAAAAAGCATTGATGTGTCGAGGCTTTTTCAGTGGTCTTTGAACCCAAAAGATTACGTAGGCAGCGTGCCTCCAAGCTACTTCTCCTTCAGGGAAATGCATGGCCTGTGGACACTGCCCTTCTTGCTGATTGGAATCTTATTTTTGGCATTGAGGAGGGAAGAAAAGGACTTGCTTTTATTGGCGTGGCTTATAAGCCTTTACTTGGTTCTTCACAGGGATATCGCTGGAAAGGTGTCTTTTTTGCACAGGTCATTGTCAGCAACAGCCCACATATTCGCGCCTTTGACTGCAATAGGAATTGTCTATCTGGGCTCGATCATAAAACTGCCGTCCAACTACAATAAATACATAAAATACCTGATTGCCGGGATTTTTGTCTATTTCACAATCTCTGTTAATATGGCAACTGCCTCAAAAATGCTGAACAAAAATACATACAATGACTTTTTCGGTACTTTGAACGAGCAGGAGTATCAGGCAGCCCAATGGGTGTTGGAGAATGTGCCAGTATCCGCTAATATAACGGTTCTTGGTATACCTTACTCCTCTGATGTCTTGAGTGTAACATCGAAGAAAATAAGGTGGTCTGCAGCAGTATCCCAACACGTGACTAGATTTTATTATTTCCTGGAAAATAAGGAAGATATCCTAAAATCCCGGGATTGGTATTTCATGCTCGATTACACAATGGTTGGAGCGCTTAATGACATAGAAACCTTCAATTATATGCAGCAGTTTGAAAAAAAAGATCTTGCTAACCATTCGTTGGTTTATGACAAAAACAATATGAGGGTGTATAAATTTGAGCCTAAAAAATAATGACTTAAAGGAGCTTATAATATTTTTGTCAGTTATATTATTGGCAATGCTGATATTTTCATTTGTTTTATTTGGCTTTACTGGAGTCAGGGTTGTGATTGGGATTATTTTCATCTCAATTCCGTTTTATTTCATGCTTAATAATTTCGGGCTGAATGAGGGTGAAAAATTTGTTTTTTCAGCTTTGCTTGGATTTACATTATTCCCCTCTTTAGCCTATCTACTTGGGCTTGTAATTTCATTCAGAATTGCAATTGCAGCAGCATTCATGGCATTTGTTGGCATTGCTATTGTATTAATGAAATATAAGAATTTAAAAAAAGCCGCTTAATTTTCAGTTTGATTTTTATGTTTTTTGTTGATTGCCGCAATTAGCCCTATAATAATAATTGCTAATGGCAATAATGCAGCATGGTATTTGATATTCAATCCAATCATTCCGAGGTAATAGCTGAATGCCCCAATTACGCCTGCAGACAAGGCAATCCCTATCACAATTCTCTCAATAAATTCCAGTTTTTCCTTCCAATAGAGCATTACAAAATAGCCAGGCAGCGCAAACAGCCAGAACAAGGATAGCACGGTTCTAAGAAGAACAACAAGATTTTCTTTGAAAAATGCAATTTTGAATATGAATAGCACTAATAAAAATAATAAACTAATGTGCACTAACTCCTTCCTAACCAAATCAAAAACTTCCTTCCTCAATGCAATCAGCTCCAATTTTATCATTTTTTAGTATCAGCACAATATCGTTATCAAAAACTTTGCTTATGTGGTCTTTTTTCAGCAGTTCAGATTTTATGATAAGGTTGTATTCTGCAAGAACCTGCTGCCCTGAAACTTTATCAAAAACAAGGTAGTCAAAGTTGCAAATGTCCTGCAGCCCGAAAAAATACTCTTGTGGCTTTGATTTCGTGATATCATCAAAAGTGAAATAGCCGGTTCTTACCACTATGGAGCCGCCGCCATCCCCCGGCAATTCGCTTACATAAAATCTTTTTATTTTTTTATTTTGTATCGACTTTACGAAGTCATCAGGATCAACCTGGTAGTGCAGCCTTTTTGAATTCCTCAGCAAGGCGTCCTGGCTGTATATGTCCCCATAGAAGAAATAAATTTTTGAATCCGCTTCTGTGTTCTTGCTCAGCCACTCCAATGCAGCCCAATGATAAGAATCCATAATGCCCGGCGATGAAAATTTATTGTATTGGGGCACCCCAGGCAGCTTTATGCTGACCAGCAAAAGGACAAGAGCAACAGATATTATTGCTGAATAAGCCATACTCCATTTTTTAACAAGCAACTTCAATAGCATATAAGCCCCAAATCCAAAAAATACTGAAAGGTACACTGGCCAGAAAAACCTTAACTGAAATGCCCTAAGCCCAAAGCCAATGTAGTTTAGAAATCCGCCTAAAAGCATTGCAAATCCAAAGACAAATGAGGCATGCATGTCCTTTAGCCTGAACAAGGAGAACAAAATTCCGGCTGCTATAAATATCAACAAAATGCCGAAATTAGCCATATAAAATCCAGGATTGCCCTGCCATACGGGCTCAACAGCAAAGGAATAGGGCTGCGCTTTTGCCCAGGAGTTCATAAATATAATCAAATAGTATAATGAAACGGCAACTGAAATAATAAACGCTATTGTAATTTTTTTGATATCGCTCTTTTTGAGGGATTTGCCAAAAAATTTTATTGCTAAAAACATTGCAAGAAAAATTAATGCAAACACCGCCTCTGACGTGTGGGTCAGCGCTATTGAAGTAAGAGTTATTGCCATTGGAATGTAGGATTTTTCCAGATCTATCATCACTATGCACCATGCAAATGCTATAAGAAAAAATTGGGCAAGCAAAGACGGCCAGTGCCCCCATGCAAATCCTATCGACAAAGGATGCGAAAAAATAAGTGCAGCCAGGGGCAATGCCATCACTGCGGCATTTCTGTTGAAGTTCCTGATAATGTAGTACACAACCAACACTCCAATAACTGCGAAAAAGAACACAATAAAATAAATTGAGTCATAAACCTCAAGCCCTGTGGAATGCGAAAATATTGCTGAGAGATGGTAAATTATTGGAGGATACCTTCCTACTGCATCCTTAAATCCATGGGATATGTAATATGCCTCGTACTTGAAATTGCCGGCGTCTTTAACCGCTTCTGCCCTTACTTGATGCTGAAAAGCGTCTGAGGCGAAGTATCCATAAGGGAACTGGTGCGACAAGGAGTGCTCCGCTATGTTTCCATAGCCTGTAAACAATAAAAGTGCGAATACCGCAAGCAGGAACAATCTTTCTGCAGCATCTGACAATTCCATATTTCTAAAATAAATTTGCCCTATTATATAACATTTTTGATTCTTTTACAGAAAGTTTTATAAAGCAATCTTGCCCATTTGTAGCCATGCTGTTGAAGTCTTACATACAGAGGAACAGGCCGGTTAGCATAGTTCATTTCATTACTAACAGGTGCAATGCCAGATGCAAGCACTGCTTTATTGATTTTGACGATGAGAACGTGTTCAAAGGGGATTTTACCCTGGGAGAGATTAAAAAATTCATAAGCAATCTTAGCGGAAGCCTGAAAAATGTGAACTTGACAGGAGGAGAGCCTTTATTGAGGAATGACTTTTATGAGATTGTGCAGGAGTACTTCAACAAGACAAATATAGATTCTGTTTTCGTGACAACAAACGGCTTCTTTACCGATAAAACGCTGAAAGTTGCAAATGACTTCATTCAGGACAAAAGATATGACGGCAAGAAAATTGTGTTCAGCGTTTCTTTGGATAATTTTCCGGAAAAGCACGATGAAAACAGGCGCATAAAAGGCTTGTTTGAGAGGGCAATTAACACTTACAATAAATTGACGGAGCTCAATAATCCAAAAATTATAGTTAATGTGAATTTATGCGTCACTCCTGAAAATTGCGACGACATCGATAACATATTTAGGTACATGACAGAAGAAAGGGGAGTCAAGGCAGTAACAAGCATAATGCTAAGGGGCAAAAAGATAGATCCTGAGACAAGAAAGAAGATTTATGCAGGCTATGTTAAGCTCTGCAGATTGATTGATGGGGGGCTTGCAAACCATAAGCTTGAAGGTTACGGCGATTCATTATTTGGGAAGATTCTTAATGCAAAAAATGTAATCCTGCACAGGGAAGTTGCAAGGACTTTCCTTACAAATGAATACCTGACTCCATGCTATGCCGGCGGCTTGTTTGGAGTAGTATGCGCCAACGGCGATGTTTACCCTTGCGAAATGCTCTCACTGAAAATGGGTAATCTTCGCGATTTTGATTATGATTTAAACGCTGTTTTTGATTCAAATGCGGCAAAAACAGCGCGAAAATACATTAAAGAGACAAATTGCCATTGCACTTACGAATGCGCGTGGACAATAAATATATTCATGAATCCAAAATACGTGGCTGATATTATAAAGAGCACAATGGCGCTTAATAATCCCAAGCTTTTTCATGGTTTGAATAATGAAATCAATGTAGATGTCAGCAATCTGAATGTTGGCCTTAACACAGACAAGGATGATGTCAGCATGTACAAGAGCGTGCCTGGCAGCTATATGCAGTTAATGAGCTCGCACCCTGTCATAAAAGTCGACCCTATGGACACAACCCATAGCGTTTCCGACAAGAAAGTGAAGATAGAAAAATTAAAAGTATTTAGTTAAACTCTAAAATTATAGCTGTATATTTCTTGCTATTTCCAAAAACTTTGTGCTTTCATTCATGGTTGAAAAGTATATTGCAATGCTTAATATAACCAAAACAGAAATTATGCCATAGTAAATAACCTTATGCCTTCTGTCTTTCAGCAGATTTTGCTTGCTGAGCAATGGAGCCTGCGCAATGAGTATCACTGCAATCATCATCAGCAAAAATATCCAGTGCATGGGGAAAAAAACATACTCATTGTAGTCCTCAATAAAATTTCCGCCTTTGGTGCATTGCTTTTGCAGGGCAATCCCATTCATCTGCAGGACTCCATTTATGATGTTGTTTGCCGCAAATCTGCTCTTCCCGCAAATATCGTCAAACACCCCTGAGTAATAATAAACCATCTTTTGGAATGATAATCTGCAGTTCTCCGCATTATCCATCACAACCATTGCCGTGTGCCTGCTGTTTCTTTTATAATGCTCGGCATTTGGCACAATAATCTTGCAGTACCTTGATGCAGTTTGGTCGTCAAGCGACATAAAGGCTTTGTAAACTAATGCATCCTGCATGTGCGGCCCCACCAATATCATGCTGTAATTTTCCTGCTTCAGCCTTTCACTGACAGTCTTGATTTTGAATTCCCTCTGCTTTTCTTCTGATTCACTTATTAAAATTGGCATTTTCCATTTAGACATGTCCGCTACGCCCATTTTTATCAGCCTTGGACCGACTCGTTCGTCAATATTTGTCTGATAAAATGTGTCGCTTATTATCTCAGTTTTTTCTGGATTGTATTTGTAGTCATACCTTGTCAGCAATTCAGGGTACTCTGCCATTATTCTTCCCTCTTGAGGCGACATAAAATGAATACCATATCCGATTTCTTTTTGGAAATTATCAAGCTCAAAGCCTATCTTGTTGTAAAGATACAAGCTTAAATCGTTTGTTTCGAATCCAGGAAATACAACAAGCATGGCAAATATTACGGGAAACGCCGCTTTCATAAGCCCCAAATCCTTTAATTTTTCCTTCAGGAAAACAAGCGTCAGGATTATGAAAGGGTAAGCTGGGATCATGTATCTGCTAATCTGAAACCCGCCTGCAGTTTTCGCAACCGCAAACATAATTATTGCCAGGCTTATGCTCCCCACCAATGGGATAACATTTTTTTTATGATAAAACAGATAGAGTGAAAATCCAAGTACAAAATAGGCAAAGAACAGATTAATGTTTACAGAGCCTTTTGGCGCGAGCAAGGGGAGCAGTTGTTTTAATGTGAATTCCGGGTCAAGCGAATGGGCAAATAGGCTGTATGCAAGCATATTCGGAAATATAACTATCAGTACAATAAAAATTACAAGAATTGGCGCTATAACTAGCATAACATTTTTGAATTTCTTAAGCCTTATTTTAACGCCCTTTATGCCTAAGCCATTTCCTTCCAGTTGTATTAATCCTATTTCAAATGGATAATATAAAAGCAGAATAACTGGCAATATGGCAGATTGTATAGACGAAAAGATAGACAATGAAAAAAATGCTCCTGCGATAATCTCCCTGAATCTAACTTTTGAATAGTACATGAAATAAAACCCAATGAAGGTAAAAACAACAGTCAATGACTTGTCAAAAGTGTCGGCCACCAGATAACCATAAAGCCAGATTACAAACAGGAAAGCCGCCAAAAAAATCCCTTTTTTTTGAGTCTCCAGCTTGATTATTTTGTATCCCAGATAAGCTACCAAAAGGCCGAGCGATAGGATGAATGCTTTCAATGAAACGTGGAATGCCGTAGCCGCTCCGAAAAAACTCCTGAAAATCAAACCTATTATGAACAATATTGGGCCTTCCTGGCAGTGCGGATGGCCTGTGTAAAGCTGCCCCTTCGACAGAAAGTCAATGCAGGACATCCATTCAGGATTATAAGTGGGAAGGGAAGTCTGCCGTGCATAATAAACAAGCACAAGCAGAATAATTATTAAATAAATTTTTGCATAATGCTTTCCAAATAGGTTTGAAGGCTTTTGAATTTTTGTTACTTCATTATTCCCTTTTTTTGTTGCATCAGAAAAAGTAAGAATTCTTGCGTCGCTGAACTCATTTTTTACTTCCTCAACATAATTTGAATACCCCTCGTATCTTTCAACAATTTTTATTGTTATGCTCTTGTCCTTGTTATTTTCTTTATATTCCTCAGCCTTTTTCTTGTCATTTGCAATTGAAAAAATGATCATATCATTTATTTCTTTATGTATCTTCAGCAAATTTTCATGCGCCTTGGCTATCAGAATCTCTCTCATAATAATTATTCAAAATGGAGTTTTTCTCAATTATTATAAAACTTTTGCTTTAGGATGGTATTTAATAGGGCCTATTCCACTCCCCTTTTGCTTTAAACCCATTCAGAACAAAATCAATCCAAGAAAGCAGGATGGAAAAGACGACTATGGAATAATATATTATCAAGCCTCTTGCACGCTTATGGAGCAATAAAATAAGCGCGATTAAAAATATAATGGAAATCAAATATTGAAAAGCCAAAAGATAAAAAAAGGCGAAAAGCAGCATGAACGGCGACAAAATCCCGGCTAATCTCCTGAACGGGAAAATCAAGATGCCAAAGCACCCGTATTTTGGATTGAAAAGCATTCCAATATGCCTGAAAATCACATTTATTGTGTAAAGCGACCTCCTTCTTTTTTGGCTGAACTCCGCAACTGCATCTGCAGGCGCTTTTTCATGGGCATCCGCATCTTGCGCAAAAACCGCTTTGAAGCCCTTTTTTCTGATTTGATATGCAAGCTCCAAATCGTCTGCAGCCGATTTCTCATCAATTTGTTTAATGAGGCTTCTCCTGAATGCGCATAACCTTCCATCCATGGAGCTGACGGAATCAAGAATGCCTTCATAATTTCTGAGATTGTTTTCATCATCCTGGAATTTTTTTTGCCCGTAGGAATACCAGCTGTTTTTAACATCAATTTTTATGTTTGCCGTGACTCCGCCGATTTCATCTCCTGAGAAATAGCCTACAAGATTTCTGATTGAATCCTTTTCCAGAATTGCATCCGCATCAGTCAAAACCACAATTTCTGTCTTTGCATGGATTAAAGCATTGTTGATGGCTGCTATTTTGCCATTGCGCCCTTTTGCATTCAGCAAAATAATTTTTTTAAATTTATTTGCAATCTCCGCCGTTTTGTCTGTTGAGCAGTCATCGCTTACTATTATTTTCAAATTTTTTTTTGGATAATTTATATCAATTAGGTTCCTCAGTTTTTTTTTGATATTGCGCTCTTCATTATAGGTTGGGACTATCACTGTCAATTCAGGCTTGTGGCTGCTTTTTGCAGGCTTTTTCTTTCCAAGCAAATTTATAAAAAAAATAAGCAATGGCTTATAAAAAACAAAGGACAATAAGATAATTGCAACGTCTGCTATAAACAAGGATTTTACTATATCCATAAGCAATAAATTTTCTTTATTTATTTATAAACTTTTATAAATAGGTGGCATTTACCGATTTACAATAATATGAAAGACAAAGTTACTGTTGTTATTCCTGCCTTTAATGAGGAAAAGACTATTGCCGGTATTATAAGGGGAGTAAGACAGTATTGCGATGAAATCCTGCTAGTTTCTGCAAAAAGATGCACCGATAACACAAGAAAAATAGCGAAGTCTCTTGGAGCGAATGTCGTCATAGACAGTGGAAAAGGCAAAGGCGACGGGATGAGGCTTGCAATACGCATTATAAAAGGCGGCATAATATTATTTATAGATGCAGATGGCTCCCACATACCGAAAGATATGCCAAAAATTATGAAGCCCTTAAAAGAGGGAAAAGCTGACATGGTGATAGGCTCCCGCCTGCTGGGAGGCAGCATGGAGCTTCACGGCACTTTCAACAAATTTTTGAGGATGTTCTTCAGCATGTGCATCAACCAAATAATAAACTGGCGCTTCAATGTCAAAATCTCTGACAGCCAAAACGGATTCAGGGCGATAAAAGCAAATGTTGCAAAAAACTTGAAGCTCGTATCCAACAAATTTGACATAGAAACAGAGATGTGCATGAAATGCCTGAAAAAAGGCTATCGCATTCTTGAAGTGCCGTCAATGGAGCTTAAAAGAAAATATGGGAAATCCGGAATAAGCCTGCTAAGGCTCGGATGGATTTACCTTTACAGAGTCCTCATCAACCTGTGATTTTTCCTTGTATTTTTTATATTGTCAACCACAAAAATAATCAGGTCTCTTTGAAAATCATTTTGATTTTCAATAGTTCGCAAATCTGGAAGATTTGCTTTATGTTGTGGTTGGCAAGATAGCCGACAACAAACTATTTATTTATAATACCTAATTACTTTGTTGTTCGGCTATAAATAAAATGCCCTGTGTAAATGATAATTATCAACAAGGCAAGAATAGAAATATATTTTCCCTTTTTGTATGAATACGGGCTGTACTCAAAAACAAGCTCTCCTTTAAGCCCGTCTAGATACAATGCGCTTATCGCGCTATCTGCTTTAAACATCTTAAGCTCGTTCCCATTTATGCTTGCCCTCCAGCCGGGAAAATGCGCGAATCTTTCAGATGCAACCAGCCACCCTTTTTCTCCATTCAAGCCTAAAGCCACCTTATTGTTCGAATATTCCTTTATATCTATTTCTGTATAACCTTGCTTTGTGCTGTTAAAAAGTGCGCTGATATCGCCATTTGAAATGCTGTTTTGCCCGTTTAAAATATCCGGAACTATCTTGCCCCCGGAAGCTGCATATTCCTTTAATTTGTTAAGGCTGTTCTGGTCAATGGAGTCTTTTAAAAGAATTATAGCGCTGAATTTTTTAAGAAAGTCTATGCCATAGTCATTAATCTTGGTTCCTTCCACCAAAACAGCGTCTTCAGGCTCCAAATTTTGGAACACCATGCCGTTAATAAGCTGTTTTACCATGTTGCTGTCCCCCAAAACCAATATGCTTTTGGGCACAATAAAATACCTGGGCAAAAATAATTCATTTCTGTAAAGATAAGGGCCAAAAGCATTCCGCATAGCGCATTCCTTGCACTCATCAAATTTACCAACAAGGGTTATATTGCTTGCTTCCAATTTGCCTTCAGAAACAATATATTTCACATTCAATATGCTGAAAATTTTTGCATTCAATGCTTGCTGGGCTATAGCGACAAACCCAACATAATCATTAACCCAGATGCCGCCACCGCCTTTGACTTCTGATATCCCTTCTTGTGCATAATAATTGTAGCCGGCAGCGCCTATTATGTCTTTTTGGGCGAGATTTATCGTCCTGAAAATGGAGTTGTCATCACTTACATAATCAAGCAGCTTTATGTCTTTTGGCTCTATGATTTTTGCCGATAATGGCGCTTTCTGCAAAAAAAGAAGCTCCAGAAGCATAAGGAAGACCACCAAGACAAAGAGCAGATTTTCATATTTCAGGCAAAGGGGGTATTTTTTCAATTTGTCGGATAATAAAATAAATCCATAGGCAGCCAGGATAGGGCCTGCAAAAGCAAAAAGCACCAATGCCCTTTCCGCATGCCTCATCCTGTTAAATCCCGGTGTTTTGTACATCAAATCCGCTGCAAATGTCCCGGACGCAAACAATAATGAGAATAAAACAAGGAAAATTGAAAACACAATAATTCTCTTTTTACAGCAGAAAAAACCATAAATCATCAGAATAAACCCGGTTATTCCAATTGCTGCCGACATGCCGTAATAGCCGATATTTGTGATAGCCACTCTTGCAATATCATGCAATTCTATCGGCTGCCCCAAAAACTCATTGAAAGATACATTAACTGCCCTGCTTGACATTTTTGTGAACTCAATAACAGGCAAAAGCTTTATCGACGCCAGGCTTAATGCTATGGCTGCCATTATAACCCCGATAAAAACAGATTTCATCAATATGCCTGCAAAATTTTTACTAATCAGGTTAAAGGCTAAATAAGCCAGTATTATAAAAGCAGTGTAAAAAAATATAATCATGCTTCCGGATAAAATCTGCAATGCAAATAATATCCCTGCCAATATGCTGTAAAATACCCATTCCCTGCCCTTTAATGCCTTATGGGTGAAAAGAAAGATGAATGGAATCAAGGCATAGCCTTCCAGTATGTTTATGTGCCCGCTTATAATAAACGAGTGCATGAATCCGTTGAGCATATAAACAACAGCGGATATAAAAGCGGCCTTTTTGCTGTTAACAAGATTGTTTATCAATAAATACATCCCCAAGCCTGCAAGGAAAAAATACAGAATAGCTGCAAGATTCATGGCCAAATATATGCTCTTAGACAAATAAATCAGCAAAAAATTAAGATCAAGCATGTAATATTCAGGTATTGCAAGCAGAGGATGCCCTGCATAAAAATAAGGCGTCCATAATGCAAATTCTTTATTCTTTAATGACTCTTTTACATTGTAAGATTGAAAAGTCAAGTCATTTATATAATGGATATTATCAAATATAACTCCCTTGTGGAGAATGCTTTTAAGAAAGAATAAGCTTAATATAAAAATGAAAGTAACAAAAATTATATGCGGGTTAATCTTTTTCATATTTCACAAATACTCAATGCCTTTTGATTTCTCTTTCCACAGCCCAAGCGCTTCATGAGCCCATTTGAACGGCCTTTCACCCTTTTTCATCAGTTTAGAAAGAACCGATATCTGCTTATAGCCTACGTTTGTGCCGTACAATTTTTTGGCATTTCCCATTCTCTTAATCAAGGCTTCATTTTTAGTTACATCCATTATCAGTTTCATTATGTATTCTCTGCTGATTGGCGGCACAAGTATGTTGCTTCTGGCATCAAACACTGTTTCCGGCCTGTCAGTGCTTAACCTGCATGTCAGGCATGCTTTTCCTATCAGGTTCAGCTCCTCCTGCACCCCTCCGGAGTCAGTCAACGCGGCAAAGCAGTTTTTAGACTCAAAAAATTCAACAACATGGGCGTATTCCGGCCACACATTGGTGTGGAGGAAATTTTTGTGTTTTTTAAGCCTGGACATCACATTCCTAAGGTGATAGTGGTCAAGCGCGTTTCTTGTGGCGCTCATCTCTATGAAATTCAGGTTATAGCCCCTGTTTACCAAATCTTCAACCGCCCCTATAATTGCCTTGAACCTTCTGGGAGTCAGATTTTCCCTTCTGTGTATGTCAACCCTTAGCCACCTTCCCTTTTCAAGCTGGGGATAAACATCAAACACGCTTTTTTCCGACTTTTCCTTCCTTTTTAGCTCAAGCGCATCAACAACTACCCCTCCCACAACCCATATGTTTTTTTCAGGATATCCTTCCCTTATCAAATGCTCCCTGTTGAGCTCTACAGGCGCAAACAGGTATTCGCTGCCTGCAGCTGACGTGTATGTATCCCACTGCTCAGGAAACGGCTCGTTTCTCAGCAGAAGCCATTTCCCGTAAAACTGCTGGTCTATGAAGGTTTCAATGTCTACTTTATTATAGCGCTGCATTACTTCAGGCGCCATTGAGCGCAACCCCGCTTCTACTTGTATTGCCTTTTCCATCCTTGAAAACATCCATGCAGCTGGCACAATGGCTGTCATTATAGTGTCACCAAGCACAACAGGCACAACTGTAACGCTTGGCCAATTTTTTTTCAGGTAACGCGCGAACCAGCTTGTTTTCATAATAAGCTCTGCTGATTTCTGGGCCAAATCGCCCCTTATCGAAAGGTTGCATGCAACCTGGCTTTGCAGATTAAATTCCGTTAACCCCCTTGTCAGAACATCGTCATAGTGCTGGTTTGAGTTTATCACAAAATTTGGAATTTTAGCTTTGTTGGCAGCTACAATAGAGCCGTAAAACTTGTAAAAACAAGGCTTTGTTCCGATAACAAACGCAAGCACCCATTTTTTCTCTTTTTTTGCCTTTTCCATCACAGAATGTATAAGGAGCTTGTTGAGGTTTAATGGGAGTATGCTTGGAATGACGTTTTCTGTCTCTTCTTCCCTAGAGCCAAACATGGACTCGTAGGCATCTGTAACTGGAAATGGTTTGTGTCGTTTCATTTTTATTTCCTGTAGTTTTAATTGGATATTTAAAATTATTCCTATTTTGTTTTCCACCGCTCGTTAAATTAACGTTTCAAAGTTTAGCAAAGTTTATATATAAATTCCACATAGCATATTTGTCAAAGATGAAAGTTGTATTGCTTGCATTAGAGAATCCAAAACTAGTATTGAATAAAGACTATGCCGGCGGTTTTGGTGCTGGTTTTGCTACTGGAAATACTTTGCTCTCAAAGATCTTTAGGTTTGTAAGAAAACAGAATGAGACATTACCTTTAATGTCATATGGCTACGCTGGCGCAATATTCAGGGAGGAAGGTCATAATGTAGTAGCTAAAACTAATGAGATTGTAGGTGCAGATTTATATTTAATCCAGCCTTCTATGGCAGATTGTAGTAATGAATTGGAGTACATAAAGAGGATTAGAAAAGAAACTAACGCTAAAATTGGAGTAATGGGGCCTTTTGTTAAGGCTATGCTTCATCAATTTGAGCCCTATGCAGATTTTATTATTATTGGTGATCCTGAAAGTGTATTTATAGATATTGCAAAAACAGGTGAAATCCCTAAAGGCAGTATACAATCCAAAGAGGTGAACTTGGATGATTTACCTTACCCTGCTTGGGACCTGTTTGATTATTCTAAGTTTGGGAATTCCTTGTTGATTAAAGGAAAACCCGCTTTTTTTGTGCAAGGAAGTAGGGGTTGTTTTTATCGTTGTAACTATTGCCCATACTTAGTCATAGGAGACAAGCATAAGATTAGAAAACCAGAAAAAGTGGTTGATGAAATTGAATACTTAATAAAAAAATATAATGCTAAAGCTATTATTTTTAGAGACCCTCTATTTACAGGTATAAGAAAAAATGCAAAAGCAATTGCTCAAGAGATAATCAACAGAGGAGTAAAGATTAACTGGATGTGCGAAACTAGGCTTGATCATTTAGATAAGGAAATGATTGATCTTTTTCATAAAGCTGGAATGAGGACAGTTAAGGTCGGAATAGAATCTGCAAGTGAGGAAGTTCTAAGAGCAGATAATAGAATTCCAATTACTATTAAGCACCAAGAAGAGATGATCAATTATTGTGATAAAAAGCATATTAAGGTGTGTGCCTTTTATATTGTTGGTCATCCTGACGATACACATAAGACTATTTCTGATACTATAAGTTATGCAAAACGCTTGAACACATCAATTGCTAATTTTACTGTAGCAACACCTTATCCAGGAACTGTTTTTTATGAAAATGTCAAGGACGATATATTTGAGAAAGATTTAAATAAATGGGATGCGTTCCACTCTGTGTTTAAACATAAAAACTTAAGCAAGGAAGAGATTGAAAGTTATAATGATAAAATGTTTATTTGGTATTACTTAAGACTAAGATATATTGCGGCTTATATTAGGAGATTATTCTAAAAAGCATGATGATTAAATTTTTGGTTACGGGAGCATCTGGATTTATTGGACAAAACCTAGTTAAAAGTTTGGTAGGAAAATGCCATAGCGTAAAGGCTCTTGTCAGGAAAAATTATCACTACAATTTTGGTAAAGATGTCGAAGTAGTTTTTGGAGATTTGAACGATAAAGATTCATTGGAAAGGGCAGTCAAGGGAGTAGATATTATTGTTCATGCTGCTGCAGTCATAAACAGCACCAAAAAAGAAAATTTTGAAAAGGTTAATGTAGGAGGAACAAGAAATATAATAGACGCAGCAAAAAAAGAACATGTGAAAAAATTTATATTTATAAGTACGGGCGATGTCGTCCTTAATCCTGGTGGATTGTATGGCTGGTCAAAACTAAGGGGGGAGAAGATATTAAAGAACTCTGGTTTGGTGTATGTAATTCTTAGGCCATATACAGTGTATGGTACTGACAATGACCATAGTATTTGTGATCTGGTTAAGTTAATTAGACTTTCTTATATTATTCCTATCATAGGAAACGGAAAAGCGTTACTTCAACCTGTATATGTAGGTGATTTAATTAGGGTAATATTAAAAGTGGCAAACCCAAGGATAAAAAATGTTATTTACAATATAGGGGGACCATCGCCTATTTCTTATAATGATTTAGTAGACCTTATTGCAAAAGAGTTAAATGTAAAGAGGGTTAAACTGCGAATACCTTTAAGTTTATTAAGAATCTGTACAGAGGTCTATGGCAGGGTGGCGAATACTACTTGGAGTTCAGACAGAATAATAAATTTAACTAAGGACAAGACAACTGACATCACTAAAATGGCAAAAGAACTTCAGATAAAACCACAAAGTATAGAAGAAGGGATAAAGAATTGTATTAGACTGCACTCCATTAAATGACTATAATCCTCATTTTTTATTTAGGTCACAATAAAGCAACGCTATCTCTCTTAATAAATTAATGATTACCTTAGGCTTGGGTAAATTTAAAAGTCTACTCTCAAATACGGTCTTGCCAAATTTTCTTGAATGATGATGAACTCCGATTTCCTTTATTTTAAACCCATTTTTCCTTGCCTTAGCTAAAATCTCGGTTGTCGCAACTCCTGTGTGGCATTTCAAGGTTATATTGCTTATAACTCTTTTGCTAACCAAGCGGAATCCACAATCTAAATCACGTTCATGGGTATTAAACAGCATGTGCATCAATGCATTGTAAATCCTTGACACTATTAGCCTCATTTTTGGGTCTTGCCTGTTTATCCTGTAGCCTGCAATTATGTCATATTTATCAATAAAGGGTATGAATTTTTTGAATTCATTAAGGTCAAACTGATTGTCTGAATCAGCATAAAAAATATGAGGATATTTTGCATTTGAAAAGCCCATTATTTTTGCATAACCAACCCCTTTTTTGTCCTTTGGCTGGATTAAAACCCTCATACTCTTTTTTCCTTTGGCAATTTTTCTGGCAACATCTATTGTACCATCAGTTGAGCCTTCGTATATTATAACAAGAATTTCGTATTTGTTGGCAACTTGCTTAAGCACTTTCTCAGCGCTTTTAATAAGTGTTGGGATATTCTCTTTTTCATTATATGCCGGAAAGAACATAGTAACATCAGGTTTCATCTTAATCAACTAACCTATATTTTATCAAGTAAAACAGTGCTTTTACCCCATCAATCCAGGTTATTTTTTTGCCTTGCTCAAACTTCCTTCCTGCAAAGCCTATGGGAACTTCATAAATCTTGTACCCTTTCTTGAGTATTTTAGCTGTAATTTCAGGCTCGAAATCAAATCGGTTGGCTCTTAAATTAATGTCTTTTATTACCTCCCTTGTAAATACTTTATAGCCAGTTTCCATATCGCTTATTTTTGCCCTGTACAACAAATTTGTCACCATGGTTAGGAACAAGTTGCCAAGATAATGGAGCTTGTACATATTTTTAAGGTTCTTCCTTATGGCCCCTAGCCGCGAGCCATAAACTACTTTTGCCTTGTTTTCAATTATAGGCTTGAGCAGCCTCTTGTATTCTTCAGGTCTGTACTCAAGATCAGCGTCCTGTATCAGGATTATATCACCTGTTGCCATGCTGAGCCCCGTCCTTATTGCAGCCCCTTTGCCCATGTTTTTTTTGTGGTAGAAAACCCTCATTGACTTGTATTTTAATTTTTTTAAGATATCCCTTGTCTTGTCTGTTGAGAAGTCGTTAACAATAATAATTTCCTTTGCGCAGCCTGTTTTTGCTTTTTTGACTCTCTTGATAATCTCCAAAATTGTATTCTCTTCATTATATACAGGAATTATAACCGAAAGTTTCATAGCCTAGAAAAATAGTAAAATGTTTAAAAAGCTATTGTTTTCCATAAATGCCAAGTATTCTATTTATGGTTTTTGTTGTCGAGTAGCCTTTCAGCGCTTTGGCAATCGCAATCTTGCCGCCATTTCCCTCAACCACATCTTTTTCAATTATTTGGCCCATTTTATAGTCGCCGGCTTTTACATGGATGTCTGGCTTTATTTTTTCCAGCCATTTTCTTGGGTCCTTCTCATTAAACAAGAAAACATAGTCAACGCTTTCAATAGCCGCCAAAACCGCCAATCTCGATTTTTCGTCGTTTATCGGCCTTTTATCGCCTTTATTTTCTTTTACGGATTTGTCTGAATTAACTCCAACTATAAGGACATCTCCGAGCCTTTTTGCATCTTCAAGATATTTTATATGCCCAAAATGAAGAATGTCAAAAACCCCGTTTGTTGTCACTATTTTTTTGCCTTGTTTTTTTAGTTTTTTGACTATTTGTATTAATTGGTTCAAGGTTTTGATTCTTTTATTGGGTTTTGTCATTTTTAACAATCCATTTGGCAGCCTCTAACAAGCCTTTAGCTATAAAATCAGGCTTGATTTCTTTTCTCGTTTTCTTCCCATTGCCAGTCAAAACCAAGATTGACTTGCAGCTTGCGTTTCTGCCCAATTCAACATCAGCTTTTTTGTCTCCAATAACGTAAGACTTTTTTAAGTCAATTCCATACTCTTTCTCAGCATCTTTCAAAAACTTTGTCTTTGGCTTTCTGCATTCGCAATTGTCTTCCGGCTTGTGCGGGCAATAATATGTTTTCTGGATTTTTATTTTGTGTTTTTTTAATTCGGTTAAAACCTTTTTATTATATTCAAAAAAATATTTTAATTTAAAAAAGCCTTTCCCTATGCCCGACTGGTTGGTAACTATGAATATTTTGAAATCTTTCAGCAGCCTTAGCGCTTCAACTGCATTTGGCAATAATCTGAAATCTTCTATTTTGTGCACATACCCGATATCATGGGTGATTGTGCCGTCCCTGTCTATAAAAACAGCTTTTTTCATAGGCCCTCAATTTCTCTTTTGATCTCTTCAATGCTTACAGAGGCTGTCCCTATTTTGCCGACCTTGATGCCTGCAGCGATGTTCGCAAGCGTTGCAGCTTCCTTCAAGTCAGCTCCCGATGCCAATGCAAGCGCTATAGTTGCAACAACCGTGTCGCCTGCGCCTATAATGCTGTAAACCTCTTTTGCCTTTGCAGGAATGTGTGTTGTGATTCCGTCCTTCTCAAACAGGGACATGCCCTTTTCCCCTCTTGTTACTAAAACATTTGCATTAAGGTATTTTAAGAGCTTGGAGCCCATCTCCAGTACAGATTCATCGCCATCCTCTATGCCTGTCATTTCGCTTGCCTCGGCATTGTTCGGGGTTACCAAAGTCACATTTGCATACAGGTCTTTGTGCTTTGGCTTCGGGTCGACGATTACTGCCTTGTTGTGCTCTTTTGCCGTCTGAATTAGCTTATCACATATTAACGGAGTTATCACGCCCTTTGCGTAGTCTGAAACAACAATAACATCAACTTGCTTGATTATTTTATCCAAAAATGAAATCATTTTGCCTTCTATATCCTTATGCACATGCTCCTTCTTTTCGTAATCAACCCTTAGCAATTGCTGGCTTTTGCCTATTATCCTCACTTTTTGGGTTGTCGGCTTGTCTTTGTCGAGAAAAATGCCGCCTGTGTCAATGCCCTTTTTGCTTAATTCATCCAGCAAAATTCTCTTTGCCTCGTCATTTCCCGCAATGCCTGCCATGAAAGCATTCCCTGTAAGCGCAGACACATTGTTTGCGACATTCGCTGCACCTCCTGCTTCATAAGTCTCTCTCATTACATTAACAACCTGCACAGGCGCCTCAGGGCTTATCCTTGATACATCGCCCCATATGTACTTGTCAAGCATGATGTCCCCTATAACAAGAATTTTCTTGTTTTTGAACTGCTCCAAAATTTTTAACAGCCTTTGTTTCATTTTATTTTTTAATTAAATCAACAATTTTCCTGTGCAATGTAGGAATTGTCTTTTCATGCCTCTCTATTATTATAAATCCTTTTCCGCCCAATGAAGTCGGCCTCTGCACCACATTTTCCCTTGGCCTGTAATGATTGATCATGTCAAAATTTGCTGCTGTGATATTCTCAACCTTATATCCAAGATTCCTGGCAATCGTCAATGCCTTCAAAAATACCTCAGGCAGAATCACAGCGCATCCAACATTTAAAATTACGCCATCTTCGAGCCTGCTCACGCTCTCGGCAAAAATCTTGAAGTCCTGATAGCTTGTCTTTCCAACAGCAGCACCATCGCAATTTGGATGCTGGTGTATTATATCAGTGCCGATTGCGGCATGAACTGTAACAGGAATATTTAGTTTGTAAGCATTGTACAATATGCTGTATCCTTTATTTGGCAAATTCAAGTCATTTATTTTCTTTCCGACTGCATACCCCATCCCGTAATTATTTTTAGCACCCTCTTTGATTGCTTCATTCAGTATGCTTCCAGTCTCCTCAATCATTCCAAATGTGCCGTCTTCAATGGTTTGCTCAACATACTCCGATGTTTCCCCTATAAGCGCAAGTTCAAAATCATGAATAGGGCCTGCGCCGTTCATTGCAACATGCGTTATTATTCTTTTTTTCATCAAGTCAATGACAAGAAGGCTCATTCCAACCTTTATTACATGTGCGCCCATCATCAAAATTATTTGTTTTTTGTTTTTGTAAGCATCTATAATTCTCTCAGCTAATTCGTCAAAATCTTTTGAATTAAAAAGAACTTTAGAGTTCTCCGGCTTAATCAAATCACTTAGCCTCACCTTGTTTTTTCTTTGCCTTATTGATATTGTTTTAATTTTACTAAAGTTTAGCATTTTCATTTCCCAAACAATTCATTTTCAGCCAATTCACAGATGATGTGCAGAATCATAAGATGGGCTTCCTGGATTCTGGGAGTGTTATCAGAAGGAACAATTATTTCAACACTGGAGGTGTTTTTAAGTTTTCCTCCATCTTTTCCAAGAAGCCCGATAACATGAATATTCATTTTTTTTGCTTTTTCTACAGCTCTGATGATGTTTGGCGAATTTCCGCTTGTTGACAATGCTATAAACACATCGCCTTCGTTTCCCAAAGCCTCTATTTGCCTTTCAAATATTGTATCAAACCCGTAATCATTGCCTATCGCGGTTATTGCAGCCAAATCAGTTGTTAAAGCAATTGCCGGCAAGCCCCTCCTTTCCATTTTGTATCTTCCGACAAACTCGGCTGCAATGTGGCTTGCCTGAGAAGCGCTTCCTCCATTCCCTGCCAAAATTATTTTTTTGCTGTTTTTTAATGCGTTTATTACTAATTTTGTTGCATTTTCTATTTGCGGAGCTAAATTCAAAACTAAGCTGCCAGTTTTAATATTTTCCTTCACCATTGATTTTATTTCGTTTTGCATTGTAGTATGAAATATTCATACTTTATTGTTTATTTATAAATCTTTCGGTTTTCTGGGTAAATCCGTATATTCTATAAATGCAAAAATATAAATAGTAATACTTTTTCCTACTTAGTAATACTATGGTAAAATCAAAGATAGCAATATCGCTTGATAATTCAACCCTGAAGACAGTTGACTCCAAGGTGGACGGCTCTGTCATAAGAAGCAGGTCTCAGGCAATAGAATACTTTTTGAAGAAAGGCTTGCAGGAGCAGTCTGTAAGCGTTGCTGTGCTGCTGCTCAAAGGCGAGCATCAGCCCTTTGCATTGAAAGAGATAAATGGCGCATCTTTGATAAAGCAGCAAATTGACTTCTTTTTGAAATACGGCATAAAGACAATTTACATCATAACGCAGCACACTAAAAATATGAACTTGCTTCTTGATGAAGTTTCCAACTCCAAAATTAATGTTGAAATTGTTGAAAAACGGGCAAGGGGAAATGCAGATGCATTGTCTGCTGTAAAGGATAAGGTAAGCAACAGCTTTGTCGTGATGTCAGGCGACACATACAACAGCTTTGACCTGCTCAAGATGATAAAAAAGCACATGGAAAGCGAAAAGCTTGCGACAATGGGGCTTATGACCAGAGAAAAGGCAAGCAGCTACGGCACAGCCATTCTTGACGGCGACTTGGTTGTGGATTTTCAGGAAAAGCCAAAGCATTACTCAACAAACATTGTCAATGCAGGCATTTACATTTTCAAGCCTGAAATTTTTGAGATGTTTGACAACTCAATCTCGCTCGAGAAAGACTTGTTTCCAAAATTGGCGAGGATAAAGCAATTGGTTGGATTCTTTACGTATGGGGAATACCTGCATGCCAGCAAAGCCTGATAAGCTTTATATATGAGGCAAATTTTTTGTTTGCAATGGCAAAACTATACAGCAACCCATGGAAAAATAAGGTAGGGCTTGCAAGTAAAGTGAAATATCTGATACGAAATTATTTTTATAAATGGCTGCTGGGAAAATACTGCAAAGGCTGCAAAACGGTTTTAGATGTTGCCTGCGGCCCTGGCCAGTTTATGAAAGTTGCTGATGGCATGGGGTTTAAGGCATATGGCGTGGATGCTGACGAGAGGCATAAGGCTAAAAACGTGATCATAAAGGATTTGTGGAAGTTAAATAGCAAACATGATGTTGTGTTCAACAGCATGATAATCGAGCACATGGATGACCAGGAAAAATTTGTGAGGAAAATGGCTTCTTTGTCAAACAGCATTGTAATCACAATAAGCACTTACCTTTCAAGGAGCTTTTATAATGTGCCTGACCACAAAAAGCCAGTCACGAAAGTAAGTGTGATGTGGATGTTCAGGAGAAATGGATTTCGCAGTCTGCTTTCAGTGCATATCCCATTTTACAAGGCTGTTGTTGTTGTTTCGAAAAAAATAACTGATAAAGATAAAGACAATGAATCCTTGTTGATAAAGAAAGGGTTTTGGTGAATTATCTGATATAGATGTTGGCATATTTGGATTGGAAAATGCAAGAAGACTTTTATTTTGACACTTCGATTTGGATTGATTTTTATGAAAAAAGAAATAATAATGGAGAATTAGCTTTGTTGTTCGAAAGCAATAATCAAGATTCAAAATCTATTTTGAGATTTAAGTTAACTTCAAGTGATTACGGATTCTCAGCTCTTCATAGAGCGTATGGCGAAAATGCATGGGTTGAAGTAGCATGTAATGAACCATTAAACAAAGTGTTAACAGAAGCAAGCATAGTCCATGAAAAAGCCCACGACCTTTATGACCAAATGACAGGGAGTAACCAATTAGATTTATTAGAACAGTTTAAAACTTTCATTAATCAAAATGTAGCAAATGGCAATTTCGGCAAGAAAAGGTTTCTTGGAAGATTCGCTGGAGAATCGTCATGGACATATGATGAAGGATGCGTAATATCAGTTTTTATGGAAAGATACTATAAGGGTGAAAGTCCAGATGCAGGCCATCCTTGGGATAATCTTTCTGAAGTATTTGCTTCTACTACAGCCATTATGAGATGTCATGCCGATGAATTATTTTCTCAAATAGAAAAATTACCCACAAAGCAAGATAAAACTCTAGCGATGGAAACAATGTCAAAAATTGTTGGCTTGTATCAAAAATATTGCAGAACTGGTACTGCTTTATTTCCAAGAAAAATTTTGGCATATATGATTTAAATTTTCCTAAGATTAATCTTTTAATATAATCTAAACCACCTTCTCCACTTCTTTCAACACATCATTGACGCTTATATTCTTCATGCATTTCTGGTAGTCATTGCTGTCTTTTGGATACAAGCAGTCTGGAACTTCTCCCTTATGCACGTTAATGCAGGGGCTGTACTCGCAGTTGTATCCCTTGTACAAGCCGATGTTGCTCTTTCCGTAAGGCCCGAAGCGCAATGGCAGATTAGGCCCGAACAAGCCAATTGTCTTGACACCTTGCGCAGCAGCTATGTGCATAGGACCTGCATCATTGCCAATGAACAGCTTAGACTTGCTAATTAAATAAAATAACTGGTTAAGCGTTATTTTTCCGGCAGAATTTATAGTGTTTTTATTCTCCATTTTGTTTTGTATGCTTTGAACTAAATCCACCTCATTAAAGTCGCCTATAAAAATTATATTTGCATTGTACTTATCAACAACCTCATCGCAAAGCTCGGCATACCTTTCATAAGGCCACATCCTGGATTTTGCGGACTCTGCCGCTCCCGGCGCTACGCAAACAATAAAATCATTCTTTTTTACGCCATCATTCTTTAAGAATTTATCAACTGCATTTTTGTCGCTTTTTGAAAAATCAAGCTTTGGCAGATTGCCAGCATCAAAATTTATATCCAAAATCCTTACAAGATCCAGAAAAGTCTGCATAGCATGCTGCTTGTCATTGTACCTCACCATGTCTGTATACAATTCTGCCCTTGAATCATGCGCATATCCTATAATTCTTCTGCCTGCAAAAAAAGAGATAATTGCTGAAATATTGAGGTATTCCTCCATGTCTATAACCAAGTCATATTTTTTGATGTTCCTTGACAGGAATCCCAGAATTGAAAAGGGATTCAATTTTATTGAAATTGCGTTATCTATATTCTTGTTATTGAAAAAAACATCCTTGTTTCGCGATGTAGCCAAAACATTTATCTCCGCCTTTGGAAATCTTCTTCTTAACGCCCCGATTGCCGGCAGCGTCAAAATTGTCTCGCCTATGCCCCACAACTGAATTACTAAGACTTTATTGATTATCTTTAAATTATCGCTAGCCTTCTTTTTATTAAACAAAGCTAAAAAATTGCACAGCAAGTTTCCAACATGCTTGTCAATGAGTTTTATCAAAATTACCATAGATTAGAGAAATTCTGCAGGCTATTTAAACCTATATTATTAGAAAATTTTATTTTTTCCTGTTCTTCATTGCAATTGCCCTTACAATTGCCTCCAGCTGCTTTTGGTTTTTTCTCGCAATCGTATATGTGTAAAATATTGCCGCAATCATGAAAAGAAAGCCGCCTATTGTCAGCAAATCAAGCGCCCTCAAGAACCCTATTTTTTTGACGATTGGGTCCAATAAAAATGGGAACAGGGCAACAGCAATGAAAATCGTCCACAATAAAAGCCAAAAGCTGAATTCTTTTGCCGTAAACTCCCTCCTTTTGTAGTTCAAAAAAGAGTAATAAATCATGAAAAGCCCAAACAAAAATCCCGCTATTTGTATTCCCAACACCATTTTATTTGCTGTTGAACAGCCTCCACCAAACCATATTTAAGACAATTTTTATGCCGTCTATCACTGTAGTGCCCTTATACCTGTCGGAGTATACTGTTTGTATGGGAATCTGCACATATTTTAATTTTTGCTTTCCAACATTTGATATCATCTCGGACTCCATCGAATAATCAGACGAATTCCATCCAATCTTCCTGTAAGCTTCCTTTGAAAAAGCCCTGAATCCGCATTGGGTGTCATTCAAGTTTATGCCATGCAATGCCCTTACAATACCTGAAATAAACCAGTTGCCGAAGCGAAGCACGGGCGGCATCTTGCTGCTTGCGCTCCTATAGCTGAAAACAATGTCATATTTTTTTAATTTATTGATAAATCTCGGTATATCGTCGGGATTATGCTGGGCATCAGCGTCCAATACAATTATATATTTTGCGCCTTTTCTGATAGCGAAATCGCAGCCTGTTTTCAAAGTGGCGCCTTTGCCTAAATTAATAATGTGCCTAAGCACAACTGCATTGGCATTTTCCGCAACCTCCTTGGTTTTGTCATTGCTGCCGTCATCAACAACTATAATATTGCCGACATACCTTTTTGTTTTTTTGATTATGCTGACTATATTGCTTTCCTCGTTATATGCAGGGATTATGGCAAATATTTTGTTTGGATTCATTTTTAAGATGCATTTGTGCTATTTGGTTCAGATAAATTTTTTATCACATCGCTTTCTTTATCATATTTTGGAGATTGACTTAAAAAATCCCCATACTCCTCCACTATTGTTGAATTTCCCCCTTCCCAATCAACCTTGTATACATAAATATCTGTGCCTGTCAATCCGCGCTGGTGGTTGAATAATTTAAAATATTTGAGCCCATGCCCCCTCATGTAAAACATTCTGGTGAACATGCCTCCTGTCAGCTCTTTGCTTGACATAACAGCCTCAAGCTCGTTCTCGTTTTTCGGTATAATTGTCATGCCCAAGTCAAGGGTGCTTCCATTGAACTCTTTCTTTAATATCCCGTCTTCTGTAGTGAATGCGGCTGCTCTGGGCCTTACAATGCCCTGTTGGCCGCTCGCAAATACATCATGGCTGCTCAGGTTTATCTGAAGCCCGTTGCCGCATATATACAGCCCGTTGTCATTTTTGCCGCAGCTCGTTGCTCCGCCGTACCCCGGCCATGGGGCAATCCATGTGTTTGCCTCGCTGTCGCTTGTGATTGCCTGCATTTCAAAATAAGTATTTTCTGCCATTTCTCTTGTGTAATTGAATTTTTTCATCATGTATTCAACTGCATTTTCCTGAGGCATTCTTCTAGCATTGATCCACAAATCTGCCCTTTCAAAGCTCCAGCTTCCAAAATGGCCCCACACCCCGCTTTTGCCGATCATATCTTCAGATGCAATAAAATAAGCTTCAGGAGGAGGCTCGCAATGTGTAAATGAAATTATATTTTCTATCTGCTTTTTATCAAATTTTAACACTTCCAGCTTTTTTTCCGCGTCCTCTTTGTCCAAGAGGATGATATCATTTAATAATTTAATTGACAGGTGGGTGTCATTGTTCGTTTTGTATAGGGCATTAAATGCGCTATTGCTTCCGCAGTCGAGCATTCTAAGGATTCCCATTGCCTGCCGCTCGTCGCTTGTCATCAGCAGCTTTCCAACCCAGTGCGCAGCCGGTGTTGTTTGGGTTGTGCCGTCAAAAGTGACTCTTCTATCTGCAATCGCCTTGAAATGATGCCCGAAATCCCACCAAGACGTTATAATCGCATTCTCGCTTGAATTTTGATTTATCGCAATCAAGGCATTGTACCATGCATCATTTATGATCGGCAAATCAGAGCCTGCAGCGCTGATAGCGCCTCTGGTGGGATTAACATAAACCAAAAGAAGCAGTACAATCAAGATGCTGCTGCTCACAGCTTTATGAATTTTAAACTCCTTTGTCAGCAGCATGGACGCATACGAATAGGACTTTCCAAGGGCTGCGCCAAAAGCTACGCTGAATGCAGGAGCTAGCAATAATGTGAACCTTATCCCCTTTATGCTTGCGAAAATAGTTGAAACTATCCAAAGCGACAGCAGTATAGACAGCTTAAAGTCGTATGAAGAGTCTTTTTTGTAAACGGAAATTCCAATTCTCGCTAATACTGGAACCATTATCCAAATCAGCAGCCCAAAAATCGAGATGTCAAATCCAAGATTCTTCAGCAGAAAGTACAATCCATAAAACATGGCTGCTGCAATGGAGTAGGCGAAATCAAATTTTTTAATTCCGTCAGCCCTGGATACGGACAGCACTACTCCAAGCAAACTTATAAAAAAGAGAAATTTCCCGCCGATTGAATTTATAATGCCGTCTATGGAGCCCTCATTAAGCTCTGCAACAGTGGTCAAGACATTTGGAAATAAGTCTCCTGCTGACACAGGCGCCTTTATAGATGGAAAGCTCAAAGGCCCGATAAAGCTGCCCCAGAAAGCGCCCCACCCTGAAAATAGCGCTACAAAAACCGCTGTTGAGAAGAAGTACAGCAGCCCGATTAAGATAAGGTTCCTAAGTGATGTGTCAGCTAGAATATACCTTGCATTCCTTTTTATTTCATTGAAATTTGCAAAGACAAGATAGGCAAACGTCAGCCCAATGGTTGCAAGCAGGAAATCAAATATGTACCACCACCCGCTCCACGCCAAAGTGAATAATCCTGTAAAAAAGCCTGCGATTGCCGTAATGAGCGCAATCTTCAGCGTATTCCTGAGTTCTATGGTTGATACAAACAGCCACGTAATCAGCAATGGAAAGAAGACAACCCAGACATCATTGTCGGGATGCAGTGTTCTGGACAGAAAAGCCCCGTTGACAGCAAGCATCGCAGCTGCAAAAAAGCCGCCTGTGTTGCCGGCAATTTTTCTCCCGATTAAAAAAACAAGCAGTACGCACAGCATCGAGAAAAATATGACAAGGTAAAACATGGAATCCATCAATTCCAGACCGGGCTTAAAAAAATGCAGTGCCTTGTAAAAATAAGCTGACGCATACGAGTGGAACATGTCCGGAAACACAAATCTTCCTAGAGGAGCCAGCTGATAGGTGTCAAATGGCCTTCCATCCTTTAGTATGTCGCCTGGATGCCCGTGCTCGACAATATTTTTTGAATACCTGAACCAGTAGTACGGGTCTATGTCAGGCATGTACCTTTTTCCGCTTTCATCCTGGAAGAATGATTTAAAATAATTTGATGTAGCTTTAATCTGCTCATCAATCTGATTATTATTCTGGCTTATTACTTTCTGAAATTCAGCATCTACAAGTGCATCTTTATTTGCATCAGGCAGGTTTGGGTACTGCTGGTCAATCCCAGCCCTTATTTGCGATTTTATATTATTTACAACGCTGTCCACTGCCCACCTGTCAGTTATTGGCAGGGATTCAGCCTGCATTCTAACATAAATTGAAAAAATAAGTGGAATAAGCGCAATAAAGACAATGCCGTATCTTTTAAAAAAATCAATGGCTTTGCCCCAGTCTATCTGCAATTCCTCCCCTTTTGTTTCCTCGCCAGAGCTGAAAATCTTTTTGATCTTGCCAAAATCAATAGCTATTTCGTCCTCTCTACCGCCTTCTTTCGCTGTATCTTCTGCTTTTTCTTCGCTTTTGAAGAATTTCTTTATTTTGCCAAAGTCAATGGTTAGCTCGTCATCTTCCGTCTTCTCCTTTTGTGGCTCTGAAGATTCTTCTGTCCTTTTTTCCTTCCTTCCTTCCTTCTTAAAGAAATTCTTTATTTTACCAAAGTCAATAGATATCTCTTCATCTTCATTTGAGTCCATGAGTTAATCCACCTTCGTAGAGAAAATGGCATATTATTAAAAAGCTTTTGTTAGCTGAAAAGCACTTTCAAGAAATACAAAAACCTCGGCTCTTTAATCAGAAGATTGGTTACAAGAGGTATCGGAGTGTCCCTGTCGTACTTTTTTAGTATTTTTCTTACCTTTTCCTGACTCATCAAGCTTAACAATTTGTCATAATCCCTGTCAGAAAATTTGTTTAACATATTTCTTATCCTTAAATGCAGGCGAAGCTCCCTGCCAGACTGCCTTCTGAACTCCTCGTTGTAATCCTTGTTGTTGATAATGCAGCTGCATAAGGTTTGCGCAGCTTTCAGCGATGGAATTATGCCGCCTCCTGTAGTAGCCTTGACTTGCGCAGCGGCATCCCCGATAAGATAGACATTGCCTTTTTGTATTGCCTTTTTTGAATTGTATAATGGTATTAAGCCGCTTTCCCAGCATATAACATCTTTTTTTCCGGTTCTGCTCTTCAAAAATTTATAGAAATGCCCCTGCGCATTTTCAAAACAGCCTATGCCGAGCCTTGCAATGCCTTCTGATTCCGGTACAACCCACCCGAAAAAATCCGGAAAATCGCCGCCAAAATGAGTTTCAAATGCCGTTGTGTCCATTTCAAGATTTACCTTTGCCTGCATTCCGATGTAGTGCCTTGAGTTTGAGTTCATGCCGGCGGCTTTTGCAACAGCCGAGTAAGGGCCGTCTGCGCCGACAACAATGCCTGTTTTTATATTTTTGATTTTGTTGTTTTTTGCGTCTTTGACTTTTATTGCATTGCTTCCGTCAAAGCCAATAAATTTATGGCTGAGCAGAATATCAGCCCCCTCATCTTCTGCCATCTCGGCGACATACCTATCGAATTTGTCGCGCCACATCACGATTTCATCTACATTGGCGGTTATCCTGTTATTTTTGCTCACAACAATGACTTTGTCAAGCCTTTTTGCTATAACATTGTTTTTCAGCCTGAAGAAATTCTCAATGGAATGGGTTACAATGCCAGTGCACTGGACGGGAGCTCCTATAGTTTTATGCTCTTCCAGAATTGTCACTTCTTTTCCCTGCTTTGCGAGCAGGTATGCAAGATAAGAGCCTGCAGGGCCCGCTCCCACTATTGTTATCATAAGGAAATTTGGTAGTTCTAATTGGTTTAAATACGTTAATGTTAGGATTTTTTAAATTAGCAAATTTTGTATTTACTCTCTAATAACAAAAACTTTATAAATCAGACTATAATATTATGGATAAAATGCCGGCAGAAGCAATTGAATTGTCTGAAAAGCAGAGGACATTTCTCAAGGAACTCAAAACACTAGACGAGCGAATTGACCAAATTCTTAATGTGACTAGGCCCGTTCTTGCTTCAGTGTTCAAGGGTCTAACTGAAATTAAGGGTAATCCAGAAATTACTGAACTTTTGCAAAGTTTTCTTCAGTTGAAGGAGAAAGTCAGTGGTGATGCATGCACTAGAGAAATTGGTGATAATCCTCAGCTATCCGCTTCATATCAAGTTGTAGCCCAAAAAATGCAAGGGAAAGAATTACCTCCAATAGTCCAGCTATACTATTCCCTACAAGAAAAGAGATACCTTTAGAATTTCTTTAGTCAATATTAATTAAATGCCCACCACAAGTTGAGTGTGTATTTCACTTTATCCCTTTTTTGTACCTACTATCCAATAACGAAAACTTTAAAAAGGGCTGTATACTACCACATCATTTACAAGGGAAACATGAATAAAAAGATATCAGTTTTGGCATCGCTTTTTGTGCTTTTTATAGGATTACTTAGTAATATTTCTTATGCTGCAGCATCAGGATTTGAGGTTTCCATAGACAGGACAATAGTCAATGGCAATGTCGTCAGCGAATCAAAGAGCAATCTCATGGATGATTCAAATGCATTCTCCGTTATAGTGGAATTCACAGCTGTTGAGGCTCTTGAAGACGCGCATGTTGAGGCTGTTTTAAGGGGAAGGCAGAGCTCGGATGTTGTGTCTGACGCAACAGGAAACTTTGATTTGGCGGAAGGGCAAAACTCTATAGTGGTGCTTGCTTTAGTCCTTACAGACGGGCTTAAGAGGGAAGATGAGTTTGACTTGACAATTAAAATTATAGATGTCAGGGGCAATTCTGAGCAGAAAACATACGGCATTAAGACAAGGCAGACAACCTCAAGGGGAGCCCTTGATGTTTCCATAGACAGGGTCAGGGTAAATGACAGGATAGTTGCGTCCTCAAGGACAAATTTTATCGAGGAAAGCAATGATTTTGATGTTTTGGTTGAATTCACTGCGCTTGAAGACTTGGAAGATGCCCATGTGGAGGCAGTTTTAAAAGACCTGAAAAGCGGCAATGTTGTTGCAGATGCCTCTCCAAACTTTGAATTAAGCGGCGACACAAGCTCCTCTGAATTGCTGAGGCTGGAGCTTCTTGACAGGCTCAAGGACAGCAGCTCATTCGAATTAACAGTAAGGATAATGAACGCTGAAGGCGAGTCCGTGCAAAAAGTGTATGGAATTGCCATGCGCGAAGGCATTGTTTCAGGCAATGGAGGCGGTGGAAGGGCTTTGGACATTTCAATAGACAGCATTGAAGTTGAAAGCAAGGTAGTTGCGGAAAATGAGAACAATTTTGTAATCATAGGAGACGGCAAGAATGACATTGACTTAAGGGTCAGGCTCACGGCTCTTGAAAGCATCGAGGATGCTCATATAGACGCTGTCTTGGCATTCGAAAACGGCGATGTGGTTGCAGACGCAACAGCAACATTTGACATTGCCGAAGGCGAAAATGTCGTGAAGAAGCTTGAGCTGCCTTTGATAGGGAGGTTCGAGCAGAATCAGTTTAAGCTTAAATTAAAAGTTGTTGACGCAGAAGGCGATTCCGAAGAGAAAGTTTATGGGCTGAAAATAAGCCAGAAGAAGTTTCCATTTGTGATAAGCAGCATTGCGTTAAGCCCTGAAAATAGCGTGGAGGCGGGCAAAAATTTAATTGCAAAGCTCAGCTTTAAAAACAGCGGAGTTGTGCCTCTTAACGGCATCTCCGCAAAAGTCAGCATTCCGGAGCTTGGCATTTCATCAGCAAGGTTTATCGACCAGATAAAAAACAGCGGCTTGGCTGAAGTGAGGGAAGATTTCATGCTTAAAATCCAGGATAATGCGCCTACAGGAACTTATACCGTAAGGGCAGAAATAGTGTCGCAGTTTGGCGGCGAAAGCGAAGTCAAGGAAATACCAATATTTGTTCTCGGCGCAAGCGAGCAGGCAAGGCAGGTTGTCAATGACAAGCTTGTAATAAACGTTCCGACATTAAGGCAGGACATAAAAAATGACGGCAGCGAGGTTATTTATCCCATCATATTTACAAACGAGGGCAAGGATGCAAATGCTTACACCTTGCTTCTGGACGGGGCAAACTGGGCTAATCTGAGATTAAGCGGCCCGAATACATTTGTGCTGAATCCCAGAGAGTCAGAAACAATAAGCATATTTGCCTCGTCAAAAGGAAGCGCTGCAGGCGAGCAGATATTCCTTGTTGCCGTGCAAAGCAACGGCAAGGTTCTGAAGCAATTGGCGCTGAAGGGCAATGTTGTTGCTGTAAAAGGGCTTCTTGCAGCCAAGCTGAAGAATCTTTTGGAGATAACCTTAATTGTTTTAGTTGTCTTGCTTGTTGCAGTTGGCTTGTTTTTCGGCGTCAGGAGGCTGATGCAGGGCAGCGAAAGCGCAAGCGAAGAGCTGGAAGAAGCCCAGACTTACTACTGATTTTTATCCTTCATTATCAACAACAAGGGGCTTAATGGCTGAAATAAAAAGGGTTTTGATTTTGCTTATTGCATTCTTGTACTTGGCAAATCCTGCATACGCCCAGGACTTCTCCCTGTTTTCAGGAAAATTTCATGATTTTGCAGAAGGACAGAAAAGCATAGAGTTTGAATTCTACAACGGCACTTATAATATCTGCGAGAACGAGAAAAAAACAATTCCAATAATGGTTGTCAACAAAGCAAATATTGACGGCAGGTATTCTTTGGATGCAACAGGCGCAAGCTGGGCTGGCCTGAATGTCAGGGAATTTGCATTGCAAGGAAAACAGAATGGCGTTGTGCTCCTTAGTTTAAACCCAAGTTTGGGTGCAGAAGGGCAATACACCATAAAAGTCAATGGATTTTCCTCTGCTGGAATTGAAAAAAGCCTTGGCATTGATGTTGATGTTGAGAAATGCCACTCATTGAATCTAGAGATTGAAAAAGAATATGACAGGGTTTGCGGAGGCGAAAGCAAAAAATACAGCGGAGAGCTGGCAAATGGCGGGCTGCAAAAAATTGACGCGGAACTTGATGTAAAAGGCCCGAATTGGGTTACTGCCGATAAAAGCGAATTTTCAATAGACGCGAATGAAAGGCAGGAATTTGGCCTGAATGCTGATGTCCCTGCAAATGCAAAAGGAATTTTTGATGTGATTGCAGCCTCCTCAATAAAAGACCTTCCGTCTGTAAAATCAGAGAAAAAGCTGAGCATTGAGGTTGTGCCAGCATACGACTGCTACAAGCCGGATTTCATCTCAGATTCAAAAATAACAAGCTATTACGCAAACGAGTATGTTTCAGTTAAGATAAAAAATACTGGAATCAAGCAGGCAATCTATGGCATAAGCTTGGACGCTCCAGACTGGATATCCGTCGAGCCGAAAAAATTGGTTGTAAATCCAGGGCAATCGGGAAATCTTAATTTAAACATAAACCCGGGCAATGAGATTACTAAAGGAAATTATCCAATAAAAATAAATGCGCAATTCAGCGATATTTTATATTCAAAAAATATTGAGGTTATTTTAAAGAGGGATAAATTTGCAAATATAACTTCATTTTTTGTTTTCTACCAGTATTACATTTATGTTATTTTAACTGTCGCAGCCATTTTGTTTGCTTTCAGGCGGCAAATCTCAAATAAAATAAAATCAAAATACAAAAATTACAAAATTAGGAAAGCAAGATTGAAGGCTCTGGAGGCGGCAAGAAAAGCGCTGGCGGAAAAGCAGCTGCAGAAAAATAAAGCCAAAAAAGAAATTAAAAGGAAAAAATTTAATTTGGGATTTTTTATAATTTCATTGGCAATAATATTTTCAGTTTTGTTTTTTTCAATTTACCAGTTCAATTTTCCCGTCTCAAAGGAATTCACAAAATCTTACTATGCTTATTTTATCTCAGGGATATTGATTGCATTTTTTATAATTTTCATAATTGAGTTCTACAAGCCGCTAGTTAAAATGCTGAAGAAATAAAAAATGGGGATGTAGGGATTTGAACCCTAATCGTCCGGTTACTTCTTTCATTGCCTTGCAGCTCAGATTTCCAGAATGCTGGAGCCGGAAATAATGCCAGGTTATACTACATCCCCGACAAAATCTAGTTTTTATTCTCGTTATTTAAAAGTTGTTGTTTGAAATTTCAATAATTTTAAATATTATCAGTTTTTCTCAATTTTTCAATGAATATAAAGCAATTTATAAAACCAACTATATCCAAAATCCTCATATTTTTGTTAATGGCGATTATCTTTCTCTACCTGGCAAAAGAGGATGTTTGTGCAGTGAGTTTCTTTTTCGCGTTTTGCTATAAGGCTTACGGATTTCCTTTCTCGTATGCGGTTGCAGGCAATATAGATGCTGCCTTAGGGCACCTAAAGACATTGTTCTTAGGCAAATATTTTTTAAAATATGGAAATCTTCTGCTTAATCCCGCAGCTTTAATTCTGGATATTGCTTTAACCTATTTGCTTGCCTGCTTAGTTAATTTTGCAATTTTTCATTCGAAAAAGAAATAGGCAGATTTTCAGGCATTTGCCTAAAATTTAATCTTATCCCCAATCTCAGTCTTTGTTTTCTTTATAATTCCCTCCGGCAGTTCAACTGCATACATCGCCTTTTTTTTGGAATTATAAAATGTGAACGGCTTGAAATTTTCTTTTTTGTCCACTACAATCTTATTTTTATCGAGGAACAAGACATCAATGGGGTAAAATACAAAAATCATGTGCAAGGAAATTATCTTTTCCTTGTAGAATGCAAAAATCAGCGCCTTATTTTTTCTTTTGGAGAGCATCAATCCAATGAATTTTGCAGGATTATCGCCGATAAATCCGGAATTTTTAATGATAATTATTTTTTTCGTTGAATTTGTTATCATTTTTTGTTAATTTGCCAACTAATTGGTTATTTTGTTAATAATATTTTCTAATATAACTATTGAAATATATGAATATTGTCCAAATAACGAAAAGTTTAAATATAATCTCATTTTTTGTATTTGCATGGGGTTTGGTGTTTTCAAATTTTGAATTTAAC
>Ga0209211_10002048_pt1 | contig 35859 bp, 34 predicted proteins | sample RifGroA2_FD_183992 | JGI IMG/M metagenome (GOLD analysis project Ga0209211, IMG submission 183992) | Groundwater microbial communities from Rifle, Colorado, USA - Groundwater A2 (SPAdes) (version 2) | ecosystem: Environmental > Aquatic > Deep subsurface > Groundwater | place: Rifle, Colorado... | reverse complement strand
GAAGCCGCTGGGCAAGCTGACGACTGGCTGCGCCGCGTGGGGCTGGGCGGTTTTGGCGACCGTTACCCGCACCAGATGAGCGGCGGCATGCGCAAACGCGTCAGCCTGGCGCAAACCCTGGTGCTGGACCCCGACATCATCCTGATGGACGAGCCGTTTTCGGCCTTGGACATCCAGACCCGTCAGCTCATGGAAAACGAGTTGCTTGAGATTTGGCAGGCCAAGAAAAAGGCGGTGCTGTTTATCACCCATGACCTCGACGAAGCCATTGCCATGAGCGACCGGGTGGTGGTGATGAGTGCCGGGCCCGGTAGCCGTCCGATTGGGGACTTTCCCATTGACATCGAGCGCCCACGCGATGTTGCCGAGATCAAGACCTCGCCGCGCTTTTTGCAACTGCACCGGGCGATTTGGGAGGTGCTGCGCGAAGAGGTGCTCAAGGGTTACCAACAACAGTTGAAAGCGGCCTGAAGCCATGTGGAATTTCATCAAACCGCGCGGCGGTAACTTGTGGTTATGGCAAGTTGGCCTGCTGCTGGCGCTGTTTGCCTTCTGGCATGTGATGACGGTGCCGGGCCTGGTCCCGCCAATGATGTTTGACAACGACAGCCAGGCGGCTTTTTTCTTTGGTGAACCGCTCAAGGTGGCGGAGCGCATCTGGGCCTGGTTTGTGACGGACGCCGACATCTACCAGCACCTGGGCGTGACGCTGGCTGAAACCATGATGGCCTTTGCCGTGGGCGCCGGCCTGGGCCTGGGCGGCGGCTTGTGGCTGGCGCTGGCGCCTATGGCGTCGGCCATTCTGGAGCCCTATATCAAGGCCATGAACGCCATGCCGCGCATTATTTTGGCGCCCATTTTCTCGGTCTGGTTTGGTCTGGGCATGGGCTCCAAGGTGGCCCTGGGTGTGACGCTGGTGTTTTTTATCGTGTTTTTCAACGTCTACCAAGGGGTGAAAGAAGTGAGCCCGGTGGTGCTGGCCAATGCCCGTATGTTGGGTGCCGACCGGCGCCAGTTGCTGCGCTACGTTTATTTGCCGAGCGCCACCAGTTGGGTCTTCAGCTCCTTACACACCAGTGTTGGTCTGGCGTTTGTGGGTGCCGTGGTGGGTGAATACCTGGGCTCCAGCCAGGGCGTGGGCTACCTGATCTTGCAGGCCGAGGGCAGCTTTGACATCAACACCGTGATGGCAGGCATTGTGGTGCTGACCGCCTTTGCGCTGGTGCTTGATAGCCTGGTGGGCAAGCTTGAGAAACACCTGATGAAATGGCAACCCAAATCGGGCGAGACCGAGAAGCTTTGACGTAAAAGAGCGGATTTTATGGCGGTTGTCGGGTGTTTGTAGGGTCGCCTTCAGTCGGCCAGGCGGACTGAAGTCGGCCCTACAGGGGTTCAAGGTGCAGCGCAGCGCAATCCGGGAATGGCCTATGTCGCCTGCAAAATCCGCTCACTTTTCCAGTACACGTCATCCCCTACGGTGCCGTCGGTGCGGTAGCGGTTGAGCACGCGAGCCAGTACAAACATCAAATCCGACAAGCGGTTGAGGTAATGCCGGGGTGTGTCTTTTAGTGCTTCTTGGCCCTCCAGTGCCACCACGGCGCGCTCGGCGCGGCGCGCCACGGTGCGGCAAATATGGGCCAGGGCCGCTGCGCGGGTACCCGCTGGCAAGATAAATTCCTGCAAGCGCGGCAGCGCCTCGTTGTACTGCGCCAGCGCGTTGTCAAGTACCAGCACCGCGTCTGCCTTGAGCAACTCAAAACCCGGAATCGACAATTCGCCACCCAGGTTAAACAACTGGTGCTGGATTTCGACCAGCAGGCTGCGCACATCGTCCGGCATGGCTTCGCACAGCAGCACACCCAGGTTGGAGTTGAGCTCGTCGACGTCGCCCATGGCATGCACGCGCAAGCTGTTTTTGGAGACGCGGGTGTTGTCGCCCAGGCCGGTGGTGCCGTTGTCCCCGGTGCGGGTGGCGATTTGTGTCAGTCGGTTGCCCATGGGTGAACTCTTAAAAAGTGGAAGGATGCCTCATTTGGCGTGCTGGTGATGGCGCAATTGAGCATAATGAACGATTATGACGGAGACCCACAGTGAACGCCCCAACCCCCCCATTGCCCCCTGAAATCCCTAGCCACCCCGCGCCTGCTGCGCTGTTGCAGGCCTTGTCCGAGCGCTTTGGCCCGCAGTATTCAGCCGCCCTCGTGGTGCGCGAGCAGCACGGCCGCGACGAGTCGTCCTTTAGCGTGCCGCCTCCCGCAGCCGTGGTGTTTGCCGAAAGCACGCAGGATGTGGCGGATGCTGTCAAACTGGCGGCGCAGTTCAAGGTGCCGGTGATTCCGTTTGGTGTCGGTTCGTCACTGGAAGGCCATTTGTTGGCGGTGCAGGGCGGCATCAGCATTGATGTGGGCCGCATGAACCAGGTGCTGGCCATCAACGCCGAGGACCTGACAGTGACGGTGCAAGCGGGTGTGACGCGCAAGCAGCTTAACGAGGCGGTCAAGTCCACCGGCCTGTTTTTTCCGGTGGACCCGGGTGCTGATGCCACGTTAGGTGGTATGGCGGCCACGCGTGCCAGCGGGACCAATGCCGTGCGTTACGGCACCATGCGCGAAAACGTGCTGGCACTTGAGGTCGTCACGGCGCAAGGCGAGGTGATGCGCACCGGCACCCGCGCCAAAAAGTCCAGCGCCGGCTACGACCTGACCCGCCTCATGGTGGGCAGTGAGGGCACGCTGGGCGTGATCACCGAGGTGACCGTCAAGCTGTATCCGCTGCCCGAGGCGGTGATGGCGGCAACCTGCTCGTTCAACAGCCTGGCAGACGCCGTGAATACCACCATTCAGGTGATCCAGATGGGTGTGCCGATTGCGCGTTGCGAACTGATCGACGCCAATACCATCCGTATGGTCAACAAGCACGCAAATTTGAGCCTGCGCGAGGGCGCCATGCTGCTGATGGAGTTCCATGGTTCGCCCGCCAGCGTGCAGGAACAGGTGGCAACCGTGCAGGCCATCGCCAGCGATTTTGGCGGCCAGACCTTCGAGTGGGCCAGCACGCCCGAGGCCCGTACCAAGCTGTGGACGGCGCGGCACAATGCCTACTATGCCGGCATCCAGTCCCGCCCGGGCTGCCGGGTCATCACCACCGATACCTGCGTGCCGATCTCGCGGCTGGCCGACGCGCTGCTGGACTCGGTGACCGAGGTCCAGGCCAGCGGGTTGACGTATTTTCTGGTGGGCCACGTTGGCGACGGCAACTTTCATATGGGCTACCTGATCGACCCGGACTCAGCCACCGAGCGGGCCACGGCCGAGCAGCTCAACAGCCAGCTGGTGCAGCGCGCGCTTAAATTGGGTGGCACCTGCACCGGCGAACACGGCGTGGGCCTGCACAAGATGGACTTTCTGGTGCTAGAGGCCGGTGCCGGGGCCATTGCCATGATGCGTGCCATCAAGCAGGCGCTGGACCCCGACAAGCTCATGAATCCGGGCAAGATTTTCAAGTAGCCCGGATGAAGCGAAGCGCAATCCGGGTCGCGTCAGAAGCCTTGATAACGCTGTGGCTTCGCCAGCCGCAGCGCCGTGCGGTCGCGCCTTGGTCATTAAACTGCGCTGCTTTACATTGTGTGAGCCGACCATGGAATTTTTGATCGACCCGAATATCTGGATCGCCTTCTTTATGCTTGCCGCGCTGGAAATCGTGCTGGGCATTGACAACATCATTTTCATCAGCATCCTGGTTGGGCGTTTGCCGGCTGACAAGCGGGACCTGGCGCGCCGTCTGGGCTTGGGTTTTGCCATGTTTTCGCGCATCGCGTTGCTGTTCAGCCTGGCCTGGGTCATGACGTTGACCAGTCCGCTGCTGACCGTGCTGGGCCAGGAGATCAGCGGGCGTGATTTGATCTTGCTTGGCGGCGGCCTATTTTTGCTCTACAAAGCCAGTCACGAGATTTTTCTGGAGGTCGAGGCGCACCCGACCAAGGAGGTCAGTGCCGGTGTTGAGGCCGTTAAAACCGGCGCCACCTTGTTTTGGGGAACGATTGTGCAAATCGGCATTGTCGACATCGTTTTTTCGCTGGACTCGGTGATCACGGCGGTGGGCATGGTGGACCAGATTGGTGTGATGGTGGCCGCCGTGGTGGCGTCGGTCGGTGTCATGATGTTTGCCGCCAAACCGATTGGCGAGTTTGTCGACCGGCATCCGTCCATCAAGGTGCTGGCGCTGGCTTTTCTGACCATGGTGGGTACGCTGCTGGTGGCCGAAGCGTTTGACGTCCATGTGCCGAAAGCCTATGTCTACGTGGCCATGTTGTTTTCGCTTGGGGTTGAGTCCCTCAACATCCGGGCACGCACCAAACGTGTGGCCGTTCAAAATACAGGCGCCTGAAAAAACTGGCCAGCACCCGGGTGGGGCGCTGGCCAGTCATGCGTAGGTTGCGCTAATTTAATCGATGGTCAGGCGTTGTGCGCCGCTCAGGGCCTGCTTTTTGGGCAGCGTGAGGGTGAGCACGCCGTTGTCGTATTTGGCCTTGGCCTGGGTCTGGTCAATGTCTGTGGCCAGCTGGAAACTGCGCGACACGGCGCCGTAATAACGTTCGCTACGCAGGGTTTTTTCGTCCTGGCTGGTGCTGTCCTGCTGTTTGATTTCGGCGCGCAGGCTCACCACATTGCCGTCCACGGCCACCTGGATGTCTTCTTTGGGCACACCCGGAATTTCGGCTTGCACGGTGTAAGCGTCACCGCTTTCCTTCACATCCACCTTGATCTGTGCCGGCGTCGGCAGGGCGTCGCCATGCAGGGGTTTGATGTAAAAGCCAGGCGCCACATCGCGAAAAAAGTCGTCAAACAGACCGCCGCGTGTCATCAGTGCATTCATGAGATTCTCCTTCTTCAACAGTGTCTTGGGTGAGCGGCCCGCAGCCCCCGTGGCTGCGAAGCCTCACTGTTGAAAATGGGGCTGAGTGTGCAGATTTCAAGTCTGACCGGTAGCCCGGATGAAGCGCAGCGCAATCCGGGAACGGCAGGCCCTAACAAGGCCCCCCCGGATTGGCATCCGGACTACTTGCCGTTGATCCCCAGCAATTCGACTTCAAACAACAGCGTCGCGTTGGGCGGAATCACACCACCCGCGCCGCGTGAGCCGTAAGCGACGGCTGCAGGGCAGGTCAGCTTGGCCTTGCCGCCAACCTTCATGCGTTGCACACCTTCGGTCCAGCAGGGGATGACGTTACCCAGCGGGAATTCAATCGCCTTGTTGCGCTTGTAGGAGCTGTCGAATTCCTTGCCGTCAGGAAAGGTGCCACGGTAGTTGACCTTGACCGTGTCACTGGCTTTGGGGCTGGCGCCGCTGCCGTCCTTGACTGACTTGTAGACCAGGCCGCTGGCGGTGACCACGGCGCCGGTTTCCTTGGCGGCGGCCTCCAGCGTGGCGTCGGCAGCGTGGCTGGCGGTGGTAAAAGACAGGGCGGCGGCCAGAAGGGTGAGGGGAAGAAGGTTTTTCATGAGTTTGCAGTTTGAGGGACTTGAGAAAAAAATGTGAATGACCTGCCGATTTTGCTTGAGGCTAAGTCAGACAGTGAATGGCAGGGTTTACAGACTGGCCGCCGGGATGGACAGAATGCGCTCATCCAGCCAGCGCGGGCGCTCGTCGTAGTTGATGACCAGACCCAAGGGACAGTCGTGTGTGCTGACAAATTCCGACAGCGCGCGCAGCGCGCGTTTGTCGCCATGCTGGGTGAGTTTGATTTCAATGGGCAACAGATCACTGGGGCCGAACCGACCTTGTAGAATCAGGTCAACTTCTGCACCACCACGGGTGCGGTAATGAAAAGGCTGTACTTCAAGCCCCGCATTTTCGAACCCTCTGAGCAGCGTTTCCACCACCATGCCCTCCCACGACTTGCCCGCTACCGGATGTGTGCGCAGCATTGGCGCATCAGGAATGCGCAGCAAACGATGCAGCAAGCCGCTGTCGCGCAGATAACCCTTGGGATGTTTCACCAACTGTTTGGTGGTGGATTGGTCCCATGCGGGTATGTGCCGCCACAGGAAGGTGTCGTTGGCGATTCCCAGCCAGTCGTGCACCGTGGGTTCGCTCACGCCCAGGGTTCGGGCGATATCGGCGTTGTTGAGGATGTTGCCCGAATGCTGGCTCAGTAAGGTGATGAATTGGCGAAAGCGATCGCGATTGAGCCCGGGAAACAGGGCGGCGATGTCGCGCAGCAAATACGAGTCGAGGTAACTGCGCTGCCACAGTGCGCGGAATTCGTCACTGGTGCTTAACCAGGGCTCCGGGTAGCCGCCGGCAAACCAGTAGTCACTGACCTGTTGAGCGCTTAATTGCGGTGCAGCGGCGGCCACGATGTCTGCCAATGGGGCGCCTTGGGTGAGCAAGCTGTAGAGCTTGGATGGTGACTGTTGCCAGGCTTCTGATAAAGACAGGGGCGCCATTTCCGCCCGGGCCACGCGACCGGCCAGACTTTCCGAAATCTGACTTACCAACTGCGGTGAACTGGAGCCCGAGAGCAAAAACCGGCCTTTTTGCGAGCGATTGCTGTCAATGGCCACACGCAGCGCTGCAAACAAGGTCGGTGCCAATTGCGCTTCATCCACGATCAATTTTTGCGGGTGCAGGCGCAGGAACAAATCCGGGTCGGCCAGCACTTGCTGGCGGTCGGCCGAGTTTTCCATGTCAAAGCGTTGCCAGTCGTCGCCCAGTGTGTGCAGCAGGGTCGTTTTGCCACATTGGCGCACGCCCGTGAGCACCACGCACGGGAAATGCGTCAACAAGGTCTCAAGGTGTTTTTGCAGATGGCGGGCTAACATTAGTGTCAATTCTAAACTCGCTGTTTAGAAATTACATTATTCTTTTGCTCACCAAAACGTATGTCTGGGCAACAAAACCCTCGCCAGCTGCCAGTTCAGACCGCCGCCATCAGGCTTTCATAAGGAATGCGCGGGTAATGCTTTTGCTCATAAGCTTCAATGAGCGTGACCAGCACTTCCATGTCATCGGCTGGCGGTGAGCCCGCCGGTGCCTGAAACACCTGCTCCAGTTGTTTGAACGCAGCACGTAAATCATCGTCACTGCGGATCGGTTTAATAGTCATTGACACTCTCCACATTGATCTGAGCGTATTGCGCATGAGCATAGCTCCCGAATTGGGAGAATTGTAGAAAAAACGCCTGAAACCAACAACACGCTGGGTTGGGTTCGTCAAAACGCAGGCTTGGCCGCGGCTTTACTATGTTGCTGGCCATTTTTGCGAGACTGATTTTTCAAGCACGGCGACGAACAGGTTGTAACGGACGGTCGTCAGCAACGCAGCGTTACCGGTCATAGGTCCGCCAAAAATCGTCGCTCGATACCCGACATTCACCCCAGCACCCTGACCGTCAGCAATGTGGGCTCGATTTCGAGGGTTGCTGAGAGATCAATTTGTCACTGCATCAATTTCATTATGTCAATCTGCGCGACTCGATCGCGAGGAACGACGTGAGTCACCCCCTTGTCTCGCGAGTAGACAAAATAGTAGGATCCATTTGCCCCAAAGAGCTCGCCATTTACGGCTGGAGATACGTCCTTGAATAGGATTGTCTGCTTGAAAGTAGAGTCACCATGACCAGTCAGAAGACGCTCGGAGCGCTCGTACGCAGAAACACCAACATTGGTACTGAAGACCAATGTGCCTACGATCGCTGTCATCGCTGCCAGACGATTCTTAAAAAATGCATCAGCGATGTAATCCGCGACCCAATATGACAACACCATGCAGCTCAAACGAATCTGAGAGAAGTCCGGCTTGCCGATATATATTGAATATGCGCTAAAGCAACACATCACCAATGTGAATAAACCTATAGCCCAGCCTTCGCGTCGCCTCGTGGTTGCTGAAGCCCGAATGTGCAGCCTCGACCTTAAGCTGCCGGCTCTTACTCCAAGTGCGAAAGTCCCGAGGGCAATTGCAGCAGCGAAAGCACCGGCGCGAATCTGCTCGACACTAGCCGCCAAGTAATCTCCGACTGAGAAGTACAGCGATACATCAACGCCCATCCGTTGGTAGAAGTACCGCACATATAGAAATCCGGCCACAACAAAGATGGCTGAAATCAGCGCAACTCCCCCAGAGATTGCCTTGATAGAGAACTCGACCTTGAAAGCCGAACGCTCTGCGAGTTCCTTGCGTAGCTTATTGAGCCGGGCAACCGTTTTCGTGTGTTCACGATAGACAGCTGCTGCGTCGTACTCTGGCAATTCCGGAACTGCCAATCGAGCCAACTCCAGTTGCGCGACTTTCCGCGTATCGTCTTTCAGCAGGCCCGCGAAGAAGGCATCCACCGAGTGGTAACGCGCAATGACCTGGCAGACAGTGTCGGACTTGCGCGCCAGTTCAAGGAGTTCGCCCGCTCTCGCGTCGCCTTGCACTGGCCCCAACTCCGGCAGCAACTCCCGCCCAGTGAGTTGTCGAGCAACAAACTCCACCAAGAGGTCCAAGTCCTCGTCTTCCCCTAATTGCAGCAAGTTAGGCTTGAGAAAACGAATCTCGGCATCTAGCAAGCTACAGCACAAACGCTTGACAAGTACGGCCTTTCTAGCTGCACGAACCTGCAGCCAATAGTACAGGCGTAACACGCGAAAATAAATCCGTCCCCGTAGGGTCGACACAAACGTCATGACTCTGTCGTGCCGCTTGCAGACAAGGCACACAATAATTCACGGTTAGGCTTTTCAATCATCTTTATGACCACCTTTCGCTTTGGCCGGATAGAGAACGACTCCTTGATCGCGCTCGCCAGACGCTCATTTGGTGACGGATCAAGCTCTGCCTTCGGAAAATTCTGCAGATTCTTCCAAGTCGCAGTATTCGGGATGAAGATTTTCGTGGCGTGGAAACTCATACGGTTGTAGTAAGTGTAGATCAAGCGTTCCTCCGGCCGGGCTTTGAATGTCGGTTACCGGGCGATGATTTCGTCTGACTCTAAGACCGCACTGGGCGTAGAAGTCCGCCACGAACGGCTTGTGACGGGCAATGAATTGGGCAACCCGTAAGCTGCCTGTCGTGACTGGCGGCAAAGGGTCTACTGCGGTCAACTGTCAATTCTCCGAAATCCTTGCCGCCTTGGGTTTTGAACGTTTCACGGTCCAACTTGGTAACACACCCAGGCAGCAAAAAACCCCGTCAGTCGCCAGGACAGAGGGGGTTTTGATGGTGGCGGCGCCTCAGATGCGCCGCCGATTTGCCTTACACCAGCAGCGCGTTCACCCGCTTGACATAAGCCGCCGGGTCGGCCGGCAGGCCGCCTTCGGCCAGCAGGGCCTGGTCGAACAAGATGTGCGCCAGGTCGTTGAAGTGCACCGAGCCGTCGAGCTTTTTCACCAGCGGATGTTCGGCGTTGACTTCGAGCACCGGTTTCACGTCGGGGGCGGCCTGGCCAGCTTGCTTGAGCATACGCGCCAATTGGGTGCTCATGCCGTGGTCTTGCACCACCAGGCAGGCGGGGCTGTCGACCAGGCGGGTGGTCACACGCACGTCTTCGGCCTTGTCTTTGAGCGCTTCCTTCAGCATCGCCAGCATTGGCTTGAAAGTCTCGGCGGCTTCTTCTGCGGCTTTTTTCTCGGTGTCGTCCTGCAGCTTGCCCAGATCGACCGCGCCCTTGGCCACGCTTTGCAGCGGGGTGCCGTCAAAGTCCTGCAGGTAGTTCAGCGCCCACTCGTCGACACGGTCGGTCATCAACAGCACTTCAATGCCCTTCTTCTTGAAGACTTCCAGCTGGGGGCTGTTTTTGGCGGCGGCGGCGTTGTCGGCGGTGATGTAATAGATGGCTTCCTGGCCTTCTTTCATGCGCGCTTTGTAGTCGGCAAAGCTGACACTCACGGTGTCGGTGGTGCTGCTGGCAAAACGCAAGAGTTTGGCAATGCGGTCCTTGTTGGCGTAGTCCTCGCCCAGGCCTTCCTTGAGCACGGCGCCAAATTCGTTGTAGAACTTGGTGAACTTGCCGGCATTGGCGGCAGCCTCGGCCTTGTCTTCTTCTGACACGACGTCGGTGACGCCTTCAGCAGACGTCGTAACCTCCGGCAGCTTGTCATTTTTGGCCAGGTCTTCGAGCATGCCGAGCACACGTTTGGTGCAGCCTTCGCGGATGGCTTTCACGTCGCGGCTTTCCTGCAGCAGTTCGCGGCTCACGTTGAGCGGCAGGTCGCTGGAGTCGACCACACCCTTGACAAAACGCAGGTAGGTGGGCAACAGCGCCTCGGCGTCGTCCATGATGAAGACGCGTTTGACATACAGCTTGACGCCGGCCGATTTTTCGCGGTTGTACAAATCCATTGGTGCTTTGCCGGGGATGTACAGCAGCTGCGTGTACTCCGTGCTGCCTTCAACACGGTTGTGGGTGTGTGCCAGCGGGGCCTCGAAGTCGTGGCTGATTTGTTTGTAGAACTCGGTGTACTCGTCGGCCGTGATGTCTTTTTTTGCGCGCGCCCAGATGGCGTTGGCTTTGTTGACAGTTTCCCATTCGCCGGTCTTGACCATGGCGCCAGGTTGGCGGCCACCTTGCTCGTCGCTCGGGTTGATCAGTTCGCCGTCTTTCCACTCTTCCTTTTCCATCAAAATGGGCAGGCTGATGTGGTCGGAGTACTTGTTGATGATGCCCTTGACTTTCCAGGCGCTCGCATAGTCCATGGCGTCGTCACGCAGGTGCAAGGTCACGCTGGTGCCGCGCTCGGCACGGGTGATGTTTTCCACCTCAAAGTCGCCGGCGCCACCGCTGATCCAGCGCACGCCTTCCTCGGCCTTCATGCCGGCGCGGCGGGATTCGACGGTGATCTTGTCGGCCACGATGAAGCCCGAATAAAAGCCCACGCCGAACTGGCCGATCAGCTGCGAGTCGGCTTTCTGGTCACCACTGAGCTTGCTCACGAAGTCCTTGGTGCCGCTCTTGGCAATGGTGCCGAGGTGGTCAATGGCTTCCTGCGTGCTCATGCCAATGCCGTTGTCGGTGATGGTGAGCGTTTTGGCGTCCTTGTCAAAGCTGACCTTGACCTTGAGTTCGCTGTCGTTCTCGTACAGGCCACCGTCGTTGATGGCTTCAAAGCGCAGCTTGTCGCAGGCGTCTGACGCGTTACTGATGAGTTCGCGCAGGAAAATTTCCTTGTTGGAGTACAGCGAGTGAGTCACGAGGTGCAGCAGTTGCGCAACTTCGGCCTGGAATGAAAGGGTTTGTTTGGTCATGGGGGTGCGTTGTGTCAAAGCATTAAAAAAGCCAGCGGCGAATGCCGCTGGTGCTCAAGCAAACTGGCAGATAGGGACGATATGGGCTATTTCAAGGGTCTTGAAGAAATCAATGGGTCAGGCCCGCGACCGGCACGGCCCGCCAGGCCCTGAACTGGCGCAACAGCACCGGTACCACCATTGCCACGCCGATCAAGGTGGCGGTCAGACTTGGCGCCACCATCAGCAACGCAGCGGCAATGCACAGTGCCTGTTCCCAGCGCTTCATTTCGACCAGGAAAAACTTCGAAAAAGCCGTGGCCAGCATGGTGATGCCGAGCAGACAGCCGACAAAGGTCACAGTGAAGTCGTACCAGGTAAAGCCCTTGGCCACCAGCAGCAGGGAGGGCGAGAACACAAACACAAAGGGTACCAGCGCCTTGGCAATGCCCAGGCGGAACGCGGTGTTGCCGGTTTTAAACGGGTCACTGCCCGCCATGCCCGCCGCGGCATAGGCCGCCAGCGCCACCGGCGGTGTGATGTCGGCGAGCACACCGTAATAAAACACGAAGAAATGCGCCACCAGCGGTTCTACACCCAGCTGCACCAGCGTGGGCGCCGCCACCGTGACCATGATGATGTAGTTGGCCGTGGTGGGAATACCGGCGCCCATCAAAATACAAACGGCCGCCGTCATCACCAGCGCGGCCAACAAGGTCAGCGACTGGAATGCCATCAAATAGGTAGGAATAATGGCGCCCAAGCCGCCGGCAATGGTTTGCGCGGCGCCGGTGATGATGAAGCTGATCTTGAAGCCCACGCCGGTGAGTGTCACCACGCCGATGACGATGCCGACCGAGGCGGCGGCCGCACCCACCGCCAGCGCATATTTGGCGCCGGTCTCGAAGGCCTCGACCAGCACGGCCGGTTCGATGCGTCCGCGAATTTTGTACCGGCGCATCAACAGCCCGGTCGCCACGACACTGGCCCCAAAAATGCCCAGTTTGACCGCTTCGTCAAAGTTGGTGAAGGCAATACTCATCAAAGCCAGATGCATGACCACCATCAGCAGCCAGTTTTTCGGGCTGTTGCCTCGCACCTGAGTCGTCAGACCAACGATGGCGCTGGACGTGATGCCGACAAACGCCGCCAAGTACGGTGTGCGGCCGCTGACCAGGATGCTGATCAGCAGGAACAGCGGAATTAGCGTGGGCCAGCGCATCTTCATGCTTCTGAGCAGTTTGGGCATTTCTTCTTCGGTCAGGCCGCGCAGGCCGTAACGCTTGGCCTCAAAGTGCACCTGCATGAAGACGCCAAAAAAATGCATGAAAGCCGGCACGATGGCGGCCGTGATGATGGTCTGGTAGGGCAGGCCCAGAAACTCGATCATCAAGAACGCCGCTGCCCCCAGCACCGGTGGTGTGATTTGCCCACCGGTGGACGCTGCCGCCTCGACCGCGCCGGCAAAGTGGCGCTGGTAGCCGACCCGGATCATGGCCGGAATGGTCAGTGAGCCCACCGTCACGGCATTGGCCACCGAGGAGCCTGACAGCATGCCGAACATGGCCGAGCCAAAGACGCTGACCTTGGCCGGGCCACCGGCATAACGCCCGGCCACGCTCGACGCAATGTCCAGAAACAGTTGTCCCAGCCCAATGCGTGTGGCCAGCACACCAAACAGCACAAAGTGAAACACATAGGTGGCGACCACACCCACCGCCACGCCGTAAATGCCCTGGCTGGTGAGGTACTGGTGGTTGATGAACTGGCTCCAGCTTGAGCCGGCGTGCTGTAGCAGGCCTGGAAAAATCGGCCCAAACAGGGCGTAGGCGCTGAAGCCCAGTGCGATGATGGGTAGCGGCCAGCCCATGCTGCGCCGTGTGGCTTCGAGCAGGGCGACAAACAGAATGCTGCCAAACACCACGTCATAGGTGTTGGGGTTGCCCACGCGAAACGCCAGGTCCTCGAAGGTGTAGGGGATGTACAGCACCGCCAGCGCAACGGCCAGCCCGAGCAGCCAGTCGTACCAGGGAATACCACCGGGCGTGGCCAGACCATGGTGTATCTGACGATGGCTCGCAGCCTTGCTACCAGCAAACACCAAAAAAATCAAACCCAGCACAAACGCCAGGTGCACGCCACGGTGCGTGGTTTCGCGCAGCAAACCAAACCCGGCAGTGTAGTAATGAAAGCAGCTCAGGATGATGAGTAGCCACTTAATTAACACCGTGCCCGGTGGCACTGAGGGCCGAAAGCGCATTTCGGGGTCAAACTTTTGCTCAAGGGCCAAAAGTTGTTTGTCGTCCGGTAGGGTGGTGGTCGTGTTCATGAGGGGCGTGGGTGATTTTTCCAACGAAAACGGGCGGTGATACCGCCCGTCAAACCATGGGCCAAGGCCGCACCCGTGTAAGGTGAAGCCTGGCGGGGAGCGTCAAGCGCAGCCTATTTCAGCACGCCAGCTTCCTTGTAGAACTTCTCGGCACCCGGGTGAAACGGAATGCCGACACCTTGCACCGCATTTTTCAGGTTGATGTATTTGCCCTTGGCATGGCCAGCAGCCAGCGTTTTCTGGGCAGCATCGCTGTAAAGCGCCTTGGTGATCTGGTAAACGGTATCAAGGTCAGTCTTGTCGCTGGTCACCCATTGCGCGCCCACTGCCAGCGTTTTGACAGCAGCTACACCTTTGTAGGTGTCGGCTGGAATCGAGTCCACCGCAAAGAAACTGCTCGATTTGCGCAGGCCATCGGCTTGCGCACCATCAATCGGCAGCAACTCAATGCCGGAGCCAGCCGAGGCCAGTTCGGCAATCGCGCCAGCAGGTGCGCCCCCGGTGAAGAAGAAGGCATCCAAAGCGCCGTCTTTCATCTTGTCGCCAGCCTGATTGGGTTTGATGTATTCAGGTTTGATGTCGGACTCTTTGATGCCATAGGCGGCCAGCACCAGGCGGGCGTTGATCAAGGTGCCCGAGCCGGGTTCATCCAGCGCCACGCGTTTGCCCTTCAGGTCGGCAATGCTTTTGAAGCCTGAGCCTTTTTTCACCACCACGTGGATGCTCTCGGGGTACAAATTGGCAATCATGCGCAGGCCGCCCACTTTGGGCTTGCCCTCGAAAATGCCGGTTCCGGTTTGCGCCCAGGTGGCTACGTCCGACTGGCTGAAGCCCGACTCCATGGCGCCGCCCGCAATGCCGTTGACATTGCCCAGCGAGCCGTTGCTGGCCTGCGCCGTGGCAATGATCTTGCCGGGTTGTGACACCGCGTTGGCGATCATGCCGCCCACGGGGTAATACGTGCCTGCGGTGCCACCGGTGCCAATGCGGAAAAACTGTTGCGCGCTGGCCGTGCCAACAAGCACGGTAGCAGCGATAACGCCTGCAGCAAAAACTTTCAATTTCATGGGAAGCTCCTTCTGGTTGAAATAGGACAGCCGGCTGAAGGCTGGGAAACGAAACAGATCGCGAAGTTTACTCCCACCAGGTCATCAATTGCTGTGCCACCGCCGGGCTGCTGAGCAGGGCCAGGTGGCTGGTGCGGTAGGCAAGGTATTGGTGATCGGGGGCAAAGTTCAGGCTGCGTTGCGGGTTGTCGTGCTGGCCCAGCGCGCTGTGCAGCGGTACCAGTCCATCGCCCACCAGCCGGTCCGCCATGGCGCTACGTTTGGTGGCGGTGGTGGCGGCCACGGTGAAGCAGGCAATGGTTTCAGGCAAGGGCAGGTGGACACGGCTGTCAGGTTGGCGACGAAACCGGTTATGGCCTTGCCAGTCGGCATCCAGCACATGACCATAACGCAGGTCTGTGATGCCCGCGCTGCGCAGCTGGCCGAGCTTGGCAAACGGGCGGCTGTAGGGGGTGCTGCCCAAAATCACATCAATCCAGTTGCCGGCACGCTCCAGCGGTGATCCGTGATGCGGTGTCCCCAGAAAAACGATGTTTTTGAGAACACCGGGCCATGCCATGCCTGCCTGGCCTGCCGCAAACAGCGCACTGCGCGTGACCAGTCCGCCCATGCTGTGGGCCAGCACGCTGAGCTCGGTCACGGGCACCGGCCAGTAGCGCGCCAGGTCGTCCAGCAGTTGGGCCAGCAGGTGGCCGTTTTCCGACACATGCAGGCCGGAGTTGTAGCGCACATAGACCGGGGTGTAACCCAGGGCGGTGCCTAAGCGCTCGGCGTGATTGATGGGCAGACCGGCGTGCTGGCTGGTCCATTGCCGATCATTCATGCACAGGCCGTGGATGACGATCAGCACCTTACCGGTGACCTGTGTGGCATCGGGTGGTGCAGCCCCGCCCAGCACCTTGTTTTGGAAGCGCAGCGTCATCGGCGTCGCCAGCGGGTTGCCTGCGGCTTGCAGCCGGTCGCCCATGACACCGTTGAGGGCTGCCAACATGGCCGCGCGTTCCAATGATTCTTCGCCCTGGGCTTCAAGGCGCTGCAACAGGGGCTCCAACCGCGTCAAGGCCGCTGCCACGCCACTGCCTACCCGCTCAGTGACGCCGGTGATGCTTTGGTAAATCAGCCCGGTCAGGCCGCGTGTCCGGGCTGGGGTGGCGCCGCTGGGGGCACCCAAGGTGCGCCAGACCGACTGGTGCACGCCTTCGGCCATGCGGGTCACCGCTGCGGTGGCATCCGTGGCCAGCAGCGTGACGGCGCGCAGGTCCGAGGCGCGCCAATGGTGGTGCGGGTTGTTAGAAGCGCTCATGCGGGGCCAAATAGCGCCATTGACCTACTGGCAGATTGCCCAGCATGACGTGGCCAATACGCACGCGCTTCAGGCCCACCACTTTCAGCCCCACCTGTTCACACATGCGGCGAATCTGGCGCTTTTTGCCCTCGGTCAGGACAAAGCGTAATTGTTCGGGGTTTTGCCATTCGACCTTGGCGCGCTGCAGGGGCTGTCCGTCCAGGCTCAGGCCGTGGCGCAGCAGCGCCAGCTTGTCTGTAGGAAAGCTTGAGCGCACGTCCTGGCTCACCGGGTCGTCGTCGTCGATGCGGCTGAGCTGGGTGACTTGACCGGGTTGCGCAGGCCTTGCTTTTGCGCCGGGCGCGGCGGCATAGGTGGCCGCCGCCGAGTTGGCAGCAGCCGTGTTGAGCACCCCGGTGTACATCACGCGCACCAGGTACTCTTTTTCCATGATGGCATCTTCGCCAATGAGCTGGCGCGCCACCCGGCCGTCCTGTGTCAACACCAGCAGACCGGTCGAATCAATGTCGAGTCGCCCGGCGGGCACCAGGCTTTTGAGCTGGCTGGGGTGAAAGAAAAAGCGCGCATTGTCCTCGGCCCAGCGGTTTTGCGGCTGCACCAGGGTGATGGCAGGCTCATGCCCGTCCTCGGCCTGGCCGCTGACCAGTCCGAGCGGTTTGTTGATCAGCACGGTGACCTGTTTTGCCTGCTGGCCTTGCGCCTGTTTGTCGATCTCGATACGCACATCAGGGGTTACCTGCATGCCCATCTCGGCCACCCGGCCGTTGACCTTGACCCAGCCCTTGCCAATCCACTCGTCGGCCTCGCGACGCGACGCCAGGCCAAGCTCGGCCATACGTTTGTTCAAGCGCAGCGTGCCGCCTGCGCCATGGGCAGCAGTGTTGCTTTGCCCGGCAGGAATGGGGGCTTTGGCTGCAGGCGGTGTCGCGCGGCGAAAGGCAGAGGCTTTTGGGGTATCCGGAGTGTTGGTCATATGCTATTTTATTTGTAGCTAATTGCGCTTATTTTAGTTGGGCTGTTTGTGCATCTTCAGCACCTTCGACGGTTCAGAAGACACGGCTGCGCAACGCCTGCAGATCGGTCACGCGCAGGCCACCGTAGTCGACGGTGATGGCATTTTCGGCTGCCAGTGTCGTCAGCGCCTCGTTGACACGCTGGCGCGACAGGCCCACCAGGTAAGCCAGCTCCTGCTGGGTGATACGCAGCACGGCGCCCAGGCCGGGATAGAGCACCGGGTTGAACATGGCGGCCAGACTGCGTGCCACACGGATGTTGGGGTTGGCCATGCGGTCGATTTCGCGCGCGGCAATGAATTGGCCCAGACGCTCGTTGAGCTGGTTCATGACAAAGCGGTTAAAACCAATCGAGTGGTCCAGCAGCCAGTGGAAGGTGTCCACATGCAGGCCCGCCACCAGGCTTTTGCGCAGCGCCTGGATGTTGTAGCGGTAACTCTCGCGCTTCAGGGCCGTGCCTTCGCCAAACCAGCCGCCGGGTGGGATGCCGGTGAAGGTCATGGTTTGGCCGTCCACGTTGTCGGTGCTCATTTTCAGCAAGCCATCCACCACACCAAACCAGTAGGTCACGGGGCGACCGGTGCGGCAGACAAAATCACCCGCGCCGGCATCGGTGATCTTGAGGTCTTCCACCGCGCGCTCCCGCTCTGCTGCAGAGAGCAATTTAAGCCACGGAATCACGTCAAGCTCAGCTGCGGTCAAGGGACGGCGGCGTTGAAACAAGGTAACTTCGGTTTTCATCGTGGCGGGCTTGTCGGGTGAAATGTGGGGCGGACGGTGCAGGGAAAACACCTACCCTTAAACGTCTCAATTGTCGTCCAAACGACAACATAGCGTCAAATCGGGTTTTATGATTCGATCACGCCAGCAGCATGGGCAAATTGCCCGGGCTGCGATGATTCAGAGACAAGGTGTAGCGATGCAAACGACGTTTCCCCAATTACTGTTAGACCATGCTGCCCAGCGCCCCAATGATGCGGCCATGCGTGAAAAAGAATACGGCATCTGGCAGGCCATTACCTGGGGTGAGCTGGCCAACATGGTGGCGCATCTGGCCTGTGGCCTGCACCAGGCGGGTTTGCGTCAACATGACCACATGGTGGTGATTGGCGCCAACCGGCCCCGCCTGTATGCCACTATGCTGGCGGTGCAGTCCCTTGGCGCGGTACCGATTGCGTTGTACCAGGACGCAGCAGCGATGGAGTGTGTTTTTCCGCTCAACAATGCGGATGTATGTTTTGCCTTTGCCGAAGACCAGGAGCAGGTCGACAAGCTGCTGGAAATTCGCGATCAGTGCCCGCAGATCACCAATATTTACTTTGACGACCCGCGGGGGCTGCGCAATTACGACGAGCCCGGTCTGCAGTCGCTTGATGATTTGATTGCCGAGGGCAAAAATTTTACCGCTCAAAACCCGGGGTTTTTCAAGTCCGCCGTCGACCAGGTCAAGCCCGACGATGTCGGCGCCATGTTTTTCACCTCCGGCACCACAGGCAACCCCAAAGGTGTGGTGCACACCCATGACACGTTGCTCAATCGCGCCCGTGCCGGTGCCGAATTTGACAATCTGACCCACGCCGAAGATGTGCTGGCCTATTTGCCGCCGGCCTGGATTGGGCAAAACATTTTCAGCTATGCCCAATGGCTGAGCTGCGGTTATGTGGTGAATTGCCCGGAGTCGGCCGCCACCGTCACGATTGACCTGAAAGAAATTGGCCCCACGTATTACTTTGCGCCGCCACGGGTGTTTGAGGGCCTGCTGACCAGCGTGATGATTCGTATGGAAGACGCGGGCAGCCTCAAACGCAAGATGTTCCACTATTTCATGAGTGTGGCCAAGCGTGTTGGCCCGACGCTGATGGATGGCAAATCAGTCGGTCTGGTCGATCGGGTGTTGTACGCCATGGGCAACTTCATGGTCTACGGGCCATTGCGCAACAACCTGGGTTTTAGCCGGGTGCGCGTGGCCTACACCGCCGGTGAGGCCATTGGCCCGGACCTGTTCAGTTTTTACCGCTCGATTGGCGTTAATCTGAAGCAGCTGTATGGTTCCACCGAGACCGCCGTGTTTGTCTGCCTGCAACCTGACCATGAGGCGCGCGCGGACACCGTCGGTGTGCCGTGCAAGGGGGTGGAGATCAAGGTGGCCGACAACGGCGAAATTCTGGTCAAGTCGCCAGGCTTGCTCAAAGGCTACTTCAAAAACCCCGAAGCCACGGCGGAAGTGCTGACAGCCGACGGCTGGTACCACACCAGCGACGCCGGTTTTCTGGATGCCCATGGCCACCTCAAGATCATCGACCGCGTGAAAGACGTGGGCCGCATCAAGGGCGGCGTCAATGACGGCGCCATGTTTGCCCCCAAATACGTGGAAAACAAGCTCAAGTTTTTCCAGCACATCAAGGAAGTCGTGGCTTATGGCGATGGCCGCGAAAAGGTGTGTGTGATGATCAACATCGACTTCGACGCGGTGGGCAACTGGGCCGAGCGGCGCAACCTGCCCTACGCCGGATACACCGACCTGGCACAAAAACCCGAGGTCTACCAGCTCATCAAGGAATGCGTCGAAAAGGTGAATGCCGACCTCAGCGTTGACACCCTGCTGGCGGGCAGCCAGGTGAGCCGCTTCCTGGTGTTGCACAAGGAGCTTGATGCCGATGACGGCGAACTGACGCGGACCAACAAGGTGCGCCGCGGCTTCATCGCTGAAAAATACGACGTGTTGATCGACGCTCTGTATGGCGGCAAAACCTCGCAGTTCATCGAAACCCAGGTCAAGTTTGAAGACGGCCGCACCGGCAGCGTCAGCGCCACCTTGCGTATTGACGATACCAAGACCTTTACCCCTGTCAAGGCTGCGGCCTGAGAAACACCATGGCGACTAAACAAATTGGTGATGTCATTCTCGACGTCAAAAACATCTCCTTAAGTTTTGGTGGCGTCAAGGCGCTGACTGACATTTCTTTCGACGTGCGTGAGCACGAGGTGCGCGCCATCATCGGCCCCAACGGTGCGGGCAAGAGTTCGATGCTGAACTGCGTCAACGGCGTGTACCGGCCGCAGCAGGGTGCCATCACCTTCAAGGGCCAGACCTTCAGCCACATGGACAGCCACCAGGTGGCCACCATGGGCATTGGCCGCACGTTCCAGAATCTGGCGCTGTTCAAGGGCATGAGCGTGATCGACAACATCATGACCGGGCGCAACCTGCGGATCAAGAGCAACCTGTTTTTGCAGGCGTTGCGTATCGGCCCGGCGCAGCGCGAGGAAGAGCAGCACCGCGAATTTGTCGAGCACATCATCGATTTCCTGGAAATCCAGGCGCATCGCAAAACGCCGGTGGGCCAATTGCCTTACGGTTTGCAAAAACGCGTTGACCTGGGTCGTGCCCTGGCCATGGAGCCGCAACTGTTGTTGCTGGACGAGCCCATGGCCGGCATGAACGTGGAAGAAAAGCAGGACATGAGCCGCTTTGTGCTGGACGTCAACGAAGAATTTGGCACCACCATTGTGCTGATTGAGCACGACATGGGTGTGGTGATGGACATTTCTGACCGGGTGGTGGTGCTGGACTACGGCAAGAAAATCGGCGACGGCACGCCCGAAGAAGTTCGTAACAACGAAGAAGTGATCAGCGCCTATTTGGGCACCGGACATTAAGGAAGAACAAGATGGGATTTTTCTTAGAAACACTGCTCGGCGGCCTGATGGCCGGCATGTTGTATTCGCTGGTGGCCTTGGGTTTTGTGCTGATCTACAAGGCCTCCGGCGTATTCAACTTTGCCCAGGGCGCGATGGTGCTGTTTGCAGCGCTGGCGATGGCACGGTTCTCAGAGTGGATTCCACTTTACACCGGTCTGGACAACCTATTTGTGGCCAATCTGCTTGCGTTTATTGGTGCCGGCGCCGTGATGTTCGTGGTGGCCTGGCTGATCGAGCGTCTGGCGTTGCGGCATCTGGTCAACCAGGAGGCAACGACGTTGTTGATGGCCACCCTGGGCATCAGCTACTTTCTGGACGGCATCGGGCAGACACTTTTTGGCAGTGACATTTACAAGATCGACATCGGCATGCCCAAGGATCCGATCCTGGCTTTTGAGAGTGTGTTCGAGGGCGGCATCCTGATTAACAAGGAAGACCTTTACGCAGCGCTGATTGCCGCTGTGCTGGTCGCGTTGTTGACGCTGTTTTTCCAGAAAACCGTCACCGGCCGGGCCCTGCGCGCGGTGGCTGACGATCACCAGGCGGCGCAAAGCATCGGCATTCCGCTGAACCGCATCTGGGTCATTGTGTGGTGTGTGGCCGGCGTGGTCGCGTTGGTGGCCGGCATGATCTGGGGCAGCAAGCTGGGCGTGCAGTTTTCCCTCACTACGGTGGCCCTGCGCGCCTTGCCAGTGGTGATTCTGGGCGGTTTGACCTCGGTGCCCGGCGCCATTGTGGGTGGTCTGATCATCGGTGTCGGCGAAAAACTGTCCGAGGTGTTTTTGGGACCCTACGTGGGTGGCGGCATCGAGATCTGGTTTGCCTATGTGCTGGCGCTGGTGTTTTTGCTGTTCCGTCCGCAAGGGCTGTTCGGCGAAAAGATCATTGATCGAGTTTGAATACCTTGCGGGACAGATCTTTAGCTCTGTCCTCAACTGATTGTCGGATGTTGGATGTTTACCTTGCGGGACAGATCTTTAGCTCTGTCCTCAACTGATTAGATGAATTTGAGGTAGAAGAATGTTTTACAGAGAAAACGGCCAATTCAAAACCACCTACCGGGCGGATCAGCAGATTTTCGCCATCACGCAAGACCGGGTGGCGGTGCTGTTGTTGATCGCGGCCGCGTTTCTGGTGGTGCCCATGGTCACCAGCGAGTACATGTTCCGGGCCATTTTGATCCCGTTCGTCATCATGTCGCTGGCCGCACTGGGGGTGAATATTCTGGTGGGTTACTGTGGCCAGATTTCTCTTGGCTCGGGTGCTTTCATGGCGGTAGGGGCTTACGCCGCGTTCAACTTTTTTGTCCGCGTGGAGGGCATGCCGGTGTTGCTGGCGCTACTCTTGGGCGGCATCTGTTCGTCGGCTTTTGGTATCTTGTTCGGTCTGCCCAGCTTACGCGTCAAGGGGCTGTACTTGGCGGTGGCCACGCTAGCGGCGCAGTTCTTCAGCGACTGGATGTTTTTGCGTATCAAGTGGTTTACCAACGACGCGCCGTCGGGCTCGGTGCAGGTGGCCAACCTGCAAGTGTTCGGCTTCCCGATCGAGAGTCCGATCTCCAAGTACCTGTTTTGCCTGTCCATCCTGGTGGTGATGGCGCTGTTGGCCAAGAACCTGGTGCGCAGTGCTATTGGCCGCGAATGGATGGCCATTCGCGACATGGACGTGGCGGCCGCAGTCATTGGCATCCGGCCCATGTATGCCAAGCTCAGCGCGTTCGCGGTGAGCTCGTTCATCATTGGCGTGGCCGGTGCCTTGTGGGGCTTTGTTTACCTGAGCGCCTGGGAGCCTGCCGCCTTTTCTGTCGATCTGTCGTTTAAGCTGTTGTTCATGGTGATTATTGGTGGCATGGGCTCCATTATGGGCAGTTTTTTCGGTGCTGGTTTCATTGTGGTGCTGCCGATTTTTCTGAACCAGTTCCTGCCGTTTGTGGGCGGCCTGGTAGGCGTCGAGATTTCGACCTCAGGCATCTCGCACACCGAATTGATCATTTTTGGCGCGCTGATTGTCTGGTTCCTTATCGTGGAGCCACACGGACTCGCCAAACTGTGGTCTACGGCCAAGCAAAAGCTGCGTCTGTGGCCTTTCCCTCACTGATTCGCCTCGTTGATTCGTTTTCGTTAACCAAAGCACTGCGGTGCATTACATCTAGGAGACTTGCATGAAAATTAAACACCTTGCGTTAGCGGCTCTCATGGCCTCAGTGGGCGCCACGGCGTTTGCCCAAGCCAAGGAGCAGTTCTTTCCCGGCTTGCCGTATCGTACCGGCGCCTATGCCCCTAACGGCGTGCCATGGGCCAATGGCTACGCCGACTACCTCAAGCTGGTGAACGCCCGCGGCGGCATCAACGGCGTCAAGATCATCTATGAAGAATGCGAAACCGGCTACGCCACCGACCGCGGTGTGGAATGCTACGAGCGGCTCAAAGGCAAGCACGGTGGCGCCACGGTGTTCCAGCCCCTGTCCACCGGCATCACCTTTGCTTTGACCGAAAAAGCCCCGATGGACAAGATCCCATTGATCACGGCGGGTTACGGCCGCAGCGAAAGCCAGGACGGTCTGGTCTTCAAGTGGAACTTCCCTATTGCCGGCACTTATTGGCTGGCGGCTGACGTTCTGGTGCAAACCATTGCCAAAAAAGAAGGCGGATTTGACAAGCTCAAAGGCAAGAAAATCGCCCTGGTCTATCACGACTCACCCTATGGCAAAGAACCCATTGCGCTGTTGCAGGAACGCGCTGCCATGCACGGTTTCAGCCTGCAATTGTTGCCCGTGGCCCACCCCGGCGTAGAGCAAAAAGCCACCTGGCTGCAAGTGCGCCAGGCCAAGCCAGACTACGTGTTTCTGTGGGGCTGGGGCGTGATGAATTCGACCTCGCTCAAGGAGGCGCAAGCCACCGGCTACCCGCGCGAAAAAATGTACGGTGTCTGGTGGTCGGGCGCCGAGCCTGACGTGAAAGACGTGGGCGAGGGCGCCAAAGGCTACAACGCGGTCACCATGCAGCATGGTGCCGAGCCTAATTCGGCCGTGGTCAAGGAAATCCTGGCCAAGGTCCACGACAAGGGTCAGGGCATGGGCCCGAAGGAAGAAGTGGGCTCGGTGCTCTACATGCGTGGGGCCATCAGCGCCATGTTTGCGGTAGAAGGTGTGCGCCGCGCACAGGAGCGTTATGGCAAGGGCAAGTGGATGTCTGGCGAACAGGCGCGCTGGGGTTATGAAAACCTGGCGCTGGACCAGAAAAAACTCGACGCCCTGGGTTTTGCCGGTGTCATGCGCCCGGTGCAGACCACCTGCGCCGACCACATGGGCGCCAACTGGGCCCGTATTCACACATGGGATGGCAAAAAATGGAGTTTCAGTTCCGACTGGCTGCAGGCCGACGAGCAAGTCCTGAAACCTTTGGTGAAGTCGACCGCTGCCAAGTACGCGGCTGATAAAAAGCTGGCGCCTCGCACCCCGGCAGATTGCCAGTCCTGATGTAACTGCGCATCCCGGCCTGGCCCGGGATGCCAACAGGCAGCCTTGCGTGCAGCGCTGCCTATTGGTGAAGGCAAGGAAATATGGAAGCTAAAAAAATTGTTCTCAACGTCAATGGCATCGAAGTCATTTACAACCACGTCATCCTGGTGCTTAAGGGCGTGTCCCTGACTGTCCCCGAGGGCAAGATCGTGGCTATTTTGGGTGGCAACGGCGCCGGTAAAACCACCACACTGCGGGCGGTGTCCAACCTGCTGCGCGGCGAACGTGGCGAGGTCACCAAGGGCTCAATCGAGCTGCGCGGCGAGCGCATCGAAAACCTGTCGCCGGCCGACCTGGTGCAGCGCGGCGTGGTGCAAGTGATGGAGGGTCGCCATTGTTTTGCCCACCTCACCATCGAAGAAAACCTGCTCACCGGCAGCTACACGCGCCGTGACAAAGGCGAAATTGCGGCCAACCTGGACAAGGTCTACACCTATTTTCCACGCCTGAAAACACGGCGCAGCAGCCAGGCCGCCTACACCTCGGGCGGCGAGCAGCAAATGTGCGCCATTGGCCGTGCGCTTATGGCCAACCCCAGCATGGTTCTGCTCGATGAGCCGTCCATGGGGCTGGCGCCGCAGATTGTGCAGGAGGTGTTCGAGATTGTGAAAGACCTTAATACCAAGGAAAAGGTGACCTTTTTGCTGGCCGAGCAAAACACCAACATGGCTTTGAAATACGCCGACTACGGCTACATCATGGAGTCGGGCCGGGTGGTGATGGACGGCATTGCCAGCGACCTGGCCAACAACGAAGACGTGAAAGAGTTTTACCTCGGCATGGGCGGTGGCGAGCGCAAGAGTTTCAAGGATGTCAAGAGCTACAAACGCCGCAAACGCTGGCTGGCTTGAGTGTGAGCTTGGGAGGCTTGTTGTAGGGTTGTTGTAGGGTCGACTTCAGTCGACCATGGCGGGTGCAAGTCCGCCCTACAAGGCAAAGCGGATGCACATCGTTCCTTTTTTTTGGTTTTGTCCGGTCATCGTGAATTTTGTTTTGAATGGATCATTCCTATGTCTGATTTTTTTGATGCGTTGGAGACGCGTGAACCCGCGGTGCGCGAGTCGGCTTTGCTGGCAGCCTTGCCGCTGCAAGTGGCGCATGCCAAACTGGCATCGCCCGCTTTTGCCGAGATTCTTAAAGATGTGAATCCTGCCGCAGTGACCAGCCGGGCCGCACTGGCCGACTTGCCGGTCACGCGCAAGCATGAATTGTTGGCGCTGCAATTGAGCAGCCGCAGCCGAGGCGCCAGCGTGTTTGGTGGTTTCAGCACTGCGGGTTTTGGAGTCAACCTGCCGCGCGTTTTTGCCAGCCCTGGCCCCATTTATGAGCCCGAAGGCACGGCCAGGGACTACTGGCGCATGGCGCGTGCCATTTTTGCCGCCGGTTTTCGTCCGGGTGAGCTGATCCACAACAGCTTCAGTTACCACTTTGTGCCCGCTGGTTCGATGATGGAAACCGGTGCCCATGCACTGGGTTGTACCGTGTTCCCGGGTGGCACCGGCCAGACTGAGCAGCAGGTTCAGGCCATGGCCGAGTTGAAGCCGGCGGGTTACATTGGCACCCCCAGCTTCCTGAAAATCATTGTGGAAAAAGCCGCCGATATGGGGGTAGCGCTGCCCAGCCTGACCAAGGCCATGTTTGGTGGCGAGGCCTTTCCACCCAGCTTGCGTGACTGGTTCACAAAGCGTGGTATTGCCGGCTACCAGTGTTATGCCACAGCAGATATGGGCTCCATTGCCTACGAGACCTCCGCGCGCGAGGGCCTGGTGCTTGACGAGGGCGTGATACTCGAGATTGTGCGTCCCGGCACCGGCGACCCGGTGGCTGAGGGTGAGGTGGGTGAGGTGGTGGTGACCACGCTTAACCCGATTTACCCGCTGATCCGTTTTGGCACCGGCGACCTGTCGGCGGTGTTGCCGGGCCATTGTCCCAGCGGGCGTACCAATGTGCGCATCAAGGGCTGGATGGGACGGGCTGACCAGACTACCAAGATCCGGGGCATGTTTGTGCATCCCGGCCAGGTCAATATCATTGCCAAGCGCTTTCCCGAGATCACCAAGGCCCGCCTGGTGGTGACCGGTGAAATGGCCAACGACCAGATGACGCTCAAGGTCGAAACGGCCTGCAGTGGCCCCGACAGCCTGGCCGTGAAGGTGATGGAGGCGATTCGTGACGTGACCAAGTTGCGCGGCCAGGTTGAGGTGGTGTTGCCCGGCTCGCTGCCCAATGACGGCAAGGTGATTGAAGACGCGCGCAGCTACCAGTAGTCAAACGCCCCAGGTGATGACTTCTTTGGCCTTGAGGCACTGCCTGATCATGTCCATGAAAGGTAAGGTGCGTTGACGCAGGCTAATGGCCTCGAAGCGGGGTACGGGCAGGTTCTCTGCCTGAGCCTGGGCGATGGCTTCTTGTTGTTGCGCCTCTTCACGTTGCACCGCTTCCTTGAGCGCCTGCATCGCTTGCGGCATCTGCTCGGGTAGCAAAATGCCCTTGGTGCTGGGCTCTGAGGCCGTGTGTTTGCCAATGATCTCCAGCATGTGCTGGCCGTTGGCTTGCAACATAATCACATCCCCGGTGACTTTGGATTTGAACTTGTAAAGCATGCGTTTCCTCGCTGTGTTGATTCGTTTGAAAGGACTCATGTTAGTCCCCTGCCTGCTGCTGGGGCTGACCGGTTGTGCCGACACGCGTTATTACTGGCAGTCGGTCGCGGGCCACTTCCAATTGATGCAGGCGGCGCGGCCCATTGAGCACTGGCTGGCTGACAGCACGACCCCATTGGCTTTGCAACAGCGGCTCAAGCTGGCCCAGGACATGCGCCGTTTTGCGGTGACTGAATTGCATTTGCCGGACAACGCCAGTTACCACCGCTATGCCGACCTGCAGCGCCACCATGTGGTGTGGAACGTGGTGGCGGCGCCTGAGTTTTCCCTGACGCTGAAAACCTGGTGCTTCCCGGTGGCGGGTTGTGTCGGCTACCGGGGTTACTTTTCCGAGGCAGATGCGCGGGCCGAAGCCCAGGCACAACGTGCTGCAGGGCTGGAGTCCAGCGTCTATGGTGTGCCCGCTTACTCCACGCTGGGATGGATGAACTGGTTGGGTGGCGATCCCTTGCTCAACACCTTTATTTATTACCCCGAAGGCGAGGTGGCGCGTTTGCTGTTTCATGAGTTGTCGCACCAGGTGGTGTATGTGCCTGATGACACCGTGTTCAACGAATCATTCGCTACCGCGGTCGAGCGCCTGGGCGGTGCCCTTTGGCTGGCGCAGCAGGCTGGTCCGCAGGCACATCAGGCCTATGCCGACTTTGATGCGCGCAGGCAGCAGTTCAGGCTGCTGACCCGCAAGACGCGCAACCGGCTGCAGCAGATTTACACGTCCGCCAAGCTTGTGGGGACTGAGCAGGCCACCCAAGCCACCCTGAAATATCAAGCCATGCAAGACTTCAGGGTGGCCTATGCCGAACTCAAAACCCGGTGGGGTGGCTACAGCGGCTATGACGCCTGGGTGGCACAGGCCAACAACGCGGCTTTTGGCGCGCAGGCAGCTTACGACGAGTTGGTGCCCGGCTTTGAGGCGCTTTTTGTGCGCGCGGGGCGGCACTGGCCGGCGTTCTATGATGCGGTCAGGCAATTGGCCAAAAGCTCAAAACATGCGCGGGCGCAACAACTGAAACAATGGGCAATAGAACAAAAGGGTTGACAGACTATGGCTGAACTCAACATCGTCCGCGAACACGCACTGGGGCTGCCCAAGGCGCGCAAAATTGCCTTTCAATGGGCGGAACAGGTTGAACAAGAATTTGCCATGCAATGCAATTACGCACAAGGCAAGCATGAGGACGAGGTTGACTTTGTGCGCTCCGGCGTCAAGGGCTGCCTGACCGTGACCAAAACGCACTTCGAGTTGCGCGCCCAGCTGGGTTTTTTGCTGGGTGCATTCAAGGGCACGATCGAGGCCGAGATTGTGAAGAACCTGGACGCCCTGCTGGCGGTGCCACAGGCGCCCACGCCCGTGCCTAAAAAACGGTCAGCGCCAAAGACCTGATCAGCTCAGCGACTCGATCAGGTCGATGTACTGCTGCATGGCGTCCGCACTGGGGGTGCCTTTGAGGGTGTTCCAGGCGTCCCATTTGGCGCGGCCCACCATGTCGGTGAAGCCGGGTTTTTTCTCGTTGTTGTCGCCCGCGCTGGCTTGCTTGTACAGTGCGTAGAGTTTGAGCAGGGTCATGTTGTCGGGGCGCTCGCTCAAGGTTTTGGAGTTGGCCACGGCGGCATCGAATTGGGCTTGCAGGTTAGACATGATGAAATTTTGATCCGTTAAAAAGAAGGTGTATCAGGGTAGACGAGGCTTATCTTAATGGGCGTTTTGATCTCAAAATAGAGAACCTTCCCGAAAGAGTTGTCATGGTCACACGTTTGCCCCGTTCCCCTTCTCGCCCCGTCCCGGAAAACCCGCCCGCCAGCCCGGTGCATGAGCGCATGAGCAAGGTGGATACCGCCTGGTTGCGCATGGACAGCCCGAGCAATTTGATGATGATCATGGGCGTCTGGATCATCAAGCCGGGGGTAAGCTATGCGGCCACTTGCCAGCGCATCGAAGAGCGTCTACTGAAGTACCCGCGTTTTGGGCAAAAAGTGGTGCTGGATGCCACGGGGGCGAGTTGGGTGACCGACACCCGTTTTGACATCAAGCGCCATGTGCTGCGCGAAAAATTGGGGCCTTCGGCCAAAAACCATCCGCAACAGGCGCTGCAAGCACGTCTGGCCGAGCTGGCGCTGCAAGCGCTGGACTCGCGTTACCCGCTCTGGGACTTCAGGCTGGTAGAGCATTACCAGGGTGGATCGGCCCTGCTGGTGCGTATTCACCATTGCATTGCCGACGGTTTGGCGCTGATTGCCGTGATCCAGTCGCTGGTGGATGGCGGTCATGAGCCACCCCGGCGTCAACGCAAATCCGCGCAGGGTTCTGGCTGGGAGGTGGCTGAAGAATGGCTGTCGCATACCGTGATTGAACCGTTCACTGGGGTGGCCGTGAAGGCGCTGGATTTGGCCGGTGACAGCGCGGCGCAGGCGCTGGGGGCAATTGGCCAACCCAAAACCCTGCTCGACACGTTGATCGCCAAAGGCCTTAGCAAGAGCAAGTCGGGATCTGCCGACATGGCCAAATTGGCCTACCAGGTGCTGCGCGACAGTGCCGCGCTGGCCTTGATGCCAGACGATTCACCTACGCGTCTTAAAGGGACTCCGGGTCACACCAAACGGGTGGCATGGTGCCAGCCGATTCCGCTGGATGAGGTGCGTGCCGTGAGCAAGGTGCTGCATTGCTCGATCAATGATGTGCTGCTGGCCTGTGTGGCCGGTGCCATTGGCGAGTACCTCAAGGCGCAGGGTGATTCGGTGGCGGGCAAGGAGATTCGCGCCATGGTACCGGTCAATTTGCGTCCCATGGCGCAAGCCTACCAACTGGGCAACCAGTTTGGTCTGGCGCCGGTGGTGTTACCGATTGGTCTGGACAACCCGCTGGCGCGGGTGTTTGAAGTGCGCCGACGCATGAATGCGCTCAAAGGCAGCATGCAGCCGCTGCTGAGCTTTGCGATGCTGGCGGTGGCTGGCATGGTGGTCAAGCCAGCCCAGGATGCCATGCTGAGTCTGTTCTCAAAAAAAACCACGGCGGTGATGACCAATGTGCCCGGACCACGCGACAAGCTCACGTTTTGTGGTTCAACCCTGGAGCAAGCGCTGTTTTGGGTGCCGCAGTCGGGCACGGTCGGTCTGGGCGTGTCGATCTTGAGCTATGGTGGTGGCGTGCAATTTGGCGTCATCAGTGACACCACGCTGTGCCCCGAGCCCCAGGCCATCATTGACCAGTTTGAGCCAGAGTTTGAAAAATTGCGATGGTTGACCTTGATGCTGCCTTGGGGCGAATAGGTTTTAGTCTTCCAGCTCGGCCTTGGCCATTTCGACGTCAAGGCGTTCCATGGCATCAATGGGCTTGGCGCGTGCGGCAAGCTGGTACAGGTGGGTGGCTTCGTGTACGACGGCATCACCGTCGAGCATCAGCATGGCGTGGGCGTATTCGATCATGCCAATGGCTGATTCCATGTTGAACTTGAGCGCCTGCTGAAACAGTGTGAGCCCGGTGGCCTTGTGCGCGCCATAGGCCATGGCGCCGATGAGTTCGCCCACCTTGTCAATCACCTCTGCATGAAAGGTGCCCAGTGCAATGTGGGCATCGGGGTGTGTGGGTTGTTGCTGGATGACGTGCTCCAGGTCGGTCTTGACCCGGGTGCCCAGGCCCTGCGCCAGCGCTTTGGCCACGCTGATGCCCTGGCTGTAGCGCCCCAGCGCATAGGCACGCCAATAATAGGCGTTGACGTTGTCGGGCTGTTGCTTGATTTGTGTCCCGGCGCGCTCGGCCACTTCGACAAACAGGGCCAGTCGGGTGGCTTCCTGTTGTTCAAGGTAGGTGGCGTAAACGCAGGCGGCTTTGTTGGCCACATTGAGGCCGACCAGCCCCATGTCGAGTCCCAGGCGCATGGATTTGTAAAAATCCCCGTTGTGAAAGTGGGCCCAGGCCTGCAGCAGTTGCGGGTCTTGGGGCAGGGGCTCCAGGTCACCTGCGTGTAATCTGGCCCATGTGCCTTTGACGCTCTCTGCGTTAAAGTTGTAGTCGCCTGCAAAGGGGAATGATGTCCATTTGGCCATTGTTGTCTCCGGTGCCCTGTCGTTCTATTTGCTTTCCTTATTGTAGGCATCGGAGAGCTTGAGCAGGTGGCTGCGCTGGCCCGGCTCCAGGTAAGGCGCCAGCAGGTTCAGCACATGCTGGGCACCGCGCAGCAGCGCAGCCTGGGCGTTTTGCTCTTCCAGCGCGTTGCGCGGGTCGCGTACGTATTCAAAACTGAGCCAGTAGGTCAATACCACCACCATGCTGGTGGCAGTGGCGTCGATCTCGCGTGCGTCAATGTGCAGGGCACCACCGCGGCGCATGCCCTCCAGCAGGGCGCGGATGGCGCGGGTTTTGTTTTTCAGGATCGATTGAAAGTGGGTTTCCAGGCGCCTATTTTTGCTCAACAGGTCGTTCAGGTCACGGTACAAAAACCGGTATTGCCAGATCAGCTCAAACAGCGTGTGCATGAAGAACCAGGCATCTTCGACGTCGCGCACATCATCACCCGCTCCCAGCAGCTCGTTCAAAGGGCGCTCAAAACGGTCAAACAGTGCGTTGATGAGCTCGTCTTTGGCCGGGTAGTGGTAGTAGAGGTTGCCGGGGCTGATGTTGAGCTCGGCCGAGATCAGGGTGGTGGATACATTGGGCTCGCCAAAGCGGTTGAACAGCCCCAGCGTAACTTCAAGAATGCGCTCGGCGGTGCGCCGGGGGGCCTTTTTCACCATGCCGGCTGACTCTCTGGGGGGGCGGCGGCCCGCACCACCTGATTCAGGTTGTTCAGGGTGGTGTGTAACTTGGTCAGGGCATGGCTGATGCGGGTGGGCTCACGCTGGGGTCGGCACAGATGGCGTCTGTTGTCGTCGAGCACGGCATGGTTGAGGGTGATGCCGTGGTAGCCCAGCCTGGTGCTCAGGCCGGTTTGGCGCGAGCGCAGCAGCTGGCGGGTTTGCTGGTAGGCGTGTTCGGCCAGGTGGCGGCGCTGGCTGTAGCTGAAGGTGTTGGCCAGATACAGCTCGGGGTCACGGTGGTCGGGCTCGATCAGCACCATGTCGGTGTTGGGGTAGGTCTGCTCGTAGCTTTTGAGCCCCAGCACCAGGCGCGAGTGGATCAGCGATCTGAAGGTCTGGCTCAGCACCGCCGGCAGCCCGCCATCGGCAATGCGCGGAATGGGCTCGGGCGCGGCCCAGGGTGTGGCCGCTTCGGTGGCGGCTTGCCGCACCGAGGCGTCAAATGGCACCAGCGGGTTGATGCACAGCATCAGGTCCATGCCCTCGTCCAGCGCAATCGAGGCGTGCATGGTCTTGATCAGGGCGCCATCGACAAAATGCTGGCCGTCAATCTCGACTGGTGGGAACAGGCCCGGCAGGGCCGCGCTGGCCTGCACGGCACTGGAAATGGGGACATGGTCCCAGCCCGGACGGCCAAATGGGACGGATTGGCAACTGTCGAGGTGGGTGGCCACCAGCGTCAGGCGGCTTTTGAGCTGCCTGAAATCATTGCTGCGGCCGGGCCTGGAAAACAGCCGCGCCAGCTGGATGTGAATTTGGTCATTGGAGAAAACACCGGTGGGCAGGCTCGGGCTCAAGTGTTCCAGCGCCCGCATGAAGGACTTGCGCCCCAGCGTGCCTTGCCAGGTGCCCGCCAGCAGCAGGCCCGGCAACAGCAGGCCGCGGGCAAAAAATTCGCCAAAGGCGGGCCGCAGCAACCAGGCCGGATCGAATGCTTCGGCCTGATGTTTGCGGTCGTCAATGAACAAGGAGAACAGTTGGTGAGGCGTGATGCCGTTGGCCAGTCCGGCCGCAATGAAGCTACCGGCCGACACGCCAACGTAATGTTGCAGCCGGTTGAAATCGATGCCCTGCAGCGACTCCTGCAGCGCGCAGAGGGCGCCAATTTCGTAGATGGCACCCAATGGGCCGCCGCCAGCCAGCGCCAGGGCGATTTTGGGTGCGTGAGGTTTTTGAAGCGTCATACCCGTGCAGTGTAGGGCGCTTGAGGCCCTTGCTTATTCAGGGTTTACCTGAGGCGCTGGTGCTTCGGGTGCTACTTTTTTAGCGGCCGGAGTTTTGCGGGCAGCGGTTTTTTTGGCCACCGGTTTGACCACATTCGCTGGTGCCACGGCGGGCTCTGCCGGCTTGGTTTTAGCGGATTTGGCTGTTGTTTTGGCTGCTGTTTTGGCCGTTGCCTTGGCTGGGTTGAGTTTTTGTACGCTGGCATTGAGTGCGTCAATGCGGGTAATGAGCGCGTCAATGTCCTTGGCCGAGGGGACGCCCAGCTTGTTGAGCGCCTTGGCCACACGGTCTTCAAAAATGTTTTCCAACTTGTCCCACTGGCCCGAGGCCTTGCTTGTGATGTCGGTGGCCATGCTGGTCATTTTGTGGGCGGCTTCGTTGATTTTTTCTTCGGCCGCAGACTGGGTTTTGCGCTGAAAACTGACACCTTCCTTGACCAGGGCCTCAAACGCTTTGGTGCCCTCGACCTGTGCCTTGTTAAAAGCGCCCAGACCCGCTTGCCAGATCTGCTGGGCCGAGTCTTTGACCGAATCCGACAAAATGGACGACTTGTGCGTCGCAGACTTGGCAGATTTTTTGGTGGCTGATTTGCGGCTGGACTTGGCTGCTGGTTTGGCTTCTGGCTTGACCGCTGGCTTGGCTGTGCTGATTTTTTTGAGTTTGGTAACCATGATGGACTCCTGGTGGGTAAAGGGTAAAAATTTTTGCACCAAGGTCATCGGTGCATAAGGTGGACTTTAAAGAAGATGATGGCCAATGTGTAGGGACAGCTTCCTAAAACCGGCGGGCACGGGTTTACGATAAAGTGTGGCACGCCCGATTCAGGCAAAAATAGCACCATTCTTTTGGGAGACATCCATGCGTTATTTCGTCACGGGGGCCACCGGGTTCATCGGCAAACGGCTGGTTAAAAGGCTGCTGGAGCGCAAAGGCTCGGTGGTGTATTTTCTGATTCGGCAGGGCAGCGACGGCAAGGTAAAGGCCTTGCGTGAGTTTTGGGGGGCCAGCGCCGCACGCGTCATTCCCGTGACCGGCGACCTGACCAGCAAAAAGCTGGGTGTGTCCGTCGATGTGATCAAGCAACTCAAAGGGCAGGTGGATCATTTTTACCATCTGGCGGCTATTTACGACCTGGGCGCCGATGAAGCCAGCCAGATTGTGGTCAACGTGGATGGCACCCGCAACACCATTGAGCTGGCCCGCGCCATTGATGCCGGGCACTTTCACCATGTAAGTTCCATCGCCGCGGCTGGCCTGTACGAAGGTGTGTTTCGCGAAGACATGTTCTCCGAGGCCGAAAATTACGAGCACCCGTATTTCATGACCAAACATGAAAGCGAAAAAATTGTGCGCGCCGAATGCAAGGTGCCCTGGTCGGTCTACCGTCCGGCCATGGTGGTAGGCGATAGCCAGACTGGCGAGATGGACAAGATTGACGGCCCGTATTACTTCTTCAAGTTGATCCAGCGCATGCGCCAACTGCTGCCGCCCTGGTTGCCGTCCATTGGCCTGGAGGGTGGGCGCATCAACATCGTACCGGTGGATTTTGTGGTGGCTGCGCTGGCCACCATCAGCCATCAAAAAGAGATTGCCAGCCGTTGTTATCACCTGGTGGACCCGGTGGGTTACCGGGTGGGTGACGTGCTGGACATCTTCAGCAAGGCAGCCCACGCCCCCAAGATGAACCTGTTCATCAACGCTGCGTTGTTGGGTTTTATTCCGCGCAGCATCACCAAGGGACTGTTGGCGCTGGCGCCCGTGCGCCGCGTGCGCGCGGCCATCATGACAGACCTTGGGCTACCCGAGGACATGCTCACTTTTGTCAACTACCCCACACGTTTTGACTGCCGCGACACGCTGGCTGCGCTGAAAGGCACCGGTGTTGAATGCCCGAATTTGCGCGACTACGCCTGGCGCCTGTGGGACTACTGGGAGCGCCACCTTGACCCCGACCTGCACATCGACCGCAGTCTGCGCGGTACCGTGGGCGGCAAAGTGGTGCTGATCACGGGGGGCTCGTCCGGCATCGGCCTGGCCGCCGCACACAAGTTTGCCGAGGCGGGCGCCATCACCCTGATTTGTGGGCGTGATCAGGACAAACTCGACGAGGCCTGCGCCCAGGCCAAGGCGCGCGGTTACCAGTTTGTGGCCTATGCGGTGGACATTTCCGAGTCCGAGCCTTGCGCCAGTTTTGTGGCACGGGTCATGCAGGACCATGGCGTTGTTGGGCCGTTCCATCCGCCGCGCCATCGAGTCCAGCTACGACCGCTTTCACGACTACGAGCGCACCATGCAGCTCAACTACTTTGGCAGCCTGCGCGTGACCACCGGCTTTTTGCCAGGCATGGTGGCCAAGCACAAAGGCCATGTGGTCAACATCAGCAGCATTGGTGTGCTGACCAATGCGCCGCGCTTCAGCGCCTATGTGGCCAGCAAGGCGGCACTGGATGCCTGGACGCGCTGTGCCAGCAGTGAGTTTGCCGATCAGGGCGTGACCTTCACCACCATCAACATGCCGCTGGTGCGCACCCCCATGATTGCGCCCACCGGCCTGTACAACAACGTGCCAACCCTCAGCCCCGAAGAAGCCGCCGACATGATCGCCCAGGCCTGCATCTTCAAACCGGTGCGCATCGCCACACGCTTGGGGCTAACCGGCCAGATTTTGCACGCTGCACTGCCCCGCGTGGCGCAAATTGCCATGAACACCAGCTTCAGGATGTTCCCCGATTCGTCTGCGGCCAAGGGCGCCAAAACCGACAAACCCAAGCTGTCCCCCGAGGCGGTGGCGATGCAGCAGATGATGCGGGGGATACATTTTTGAGGGCGGTCATGGCGGGAAAAGGGCGGCAATCCATCGCGCCGCTCCCGACCCTGTACCTATAGGGGCTTTAGGCAAAACCCCTTTTGGCTAGAATAGCAGGCTATTCGGGAGTAAAAAGTGGAAGTTAAAGTACAAGAAGCAGGGGTTGGCCTGCTCGATTTGTTGTTGGTGGTTGCGGAAAGTCTCAAGCTGCTGTTGCTTGGGCCGG
>Ga0209211_10002047_pt1 | contig 35871 bp, 41 predicted proteins | sample RifGroA2_FD_183992 | JGI IMG/M metagenome (GOLD analysis project Ga0209211, IMG submission 183992) | Groundwater microbial communities from Rifle, Colorado, USA - Groundwater A2 (SPAdes) (version 2) | ecosystem: Environmental > Aquatic > Deep subsurface > Groundwater | place: Rifle, Colorado... | reverse complement strand
ACAAAATTAACTTCGTCTTAGAATTAAGGTTTATCTTTTTCATAGGATATACAATGTATATCCATTAATAAACTTATCGTATATGCTTTATATTTACTTGCTAGTAAATATAAAGCTCTTTTCCAAGCAATTTGAGTAGGTGAAAATCACTAATCATAATATGCTCTTAATAAAATGTTTCAGGAATTAGTTTTTATCCTTGTTTTTTATTCTACCCCAATGCTCTTCATCCAAGATATAGCCTACGCAGTTTGATGAGCCACACTTGCACGGATGCGCTTCATAATCCTCCAGATCATAGCCATAATTATAATTTATTTCCTCGCCTTTTTTTATGTCCTTCTTAGCGACAATCCATATCCGGCCATCTTTTATATCGATCTTGCAGTTAGAGTCACAACTGTGGTTTATGAATCTGGCAGGATTCCATTCAACGTCTCCATCAATATCATAATCATCATTAAGCTCAAAAATATAGACTATTCCCAGGCCAGGATTGCTTTTCGCCATCTCTTCCTGCCTAGCTGCTCTTTCTTCGCCTTCTTTCTTGCTTATTTTTTCTCCGACATATTCTATGACTCTTTCTTCTTTTGAGATGTTTCGAGAGGCATAAGCTCCAGTGCCATGGACTTTAGATCTTTTTAGAATTATATTCTCTGCCCCTTCTGCTTTGCGCATCACTTGTACTTCTAGTATTTCGGGGGGTTGGGGCATATGGGCAGTTATTGTTTCCTCTAAGATAATACATCAATAATTTGAGTTCTTAAATGCTCCTAAAAAGATTCTCCATAACGCAATCAGGGAGCATATGCATATGTTAAATGCTGCTTTTCATTTTTTACCCAAGGTCCACAGGAATTTAAAGTATTTTTTATATGCTTTTGCAATAGGCTCGCTTTCAATAACATATGTGAGGATTGCCTTTCTTTCATATACTGTAACTGCAATTGTATTTCCACAGATAGAGGTAGAAACTGGCTGGTCTAATTCTTTTGGCAGATATTTGCTTTGAGTGTAAGGCAATTTATTTGTCACCCTTATTCTTTCCCGAGCGTCATAATTGAATAGATGCTTTAGCCATATTTTTTTCTTTGCTCTTTTTTTGTGATACTCTATAAAAAATTCTCCCAACTGCTGAGATTCTAAAGGTATTCCATAAACAACTCTTTCTTTCCCACTTTCAATAAATTCATTCAGTAAATTTCTCCAGCCCTGTTCCCCTTCAATAACTCTCATAGATTCTGTACGCTCTCTTGTACGGCGTAGTTCATTTAGTTTAGGCATAATTTCTTGCAGAGACTTCTTCTTCTTGGAAAGATCTTCAATGAGATGATGTGGTGAGAGGGCTTCGAAAACTTTCGATCTTTTTCCTTGAGATTCGCTAACATATCCTTTATTTTTCAGCCTTTCCACAGCTTGATAAGCATTCGCACGATAGACATTGCTTAGCTTAGCTATCTTGCCTACTCCTATCGGCCCCTCTATCAAAACTATTTTGTAAACCTGTGCTTCTGTCGAAGAGAGTCCTGCATCTATCAATGCCTGTTGTATTTCATCCATTTATTTTGAAAACAATGATTATATTTAATTCTTTGCAATAAAGTGTAGTAACTGTAACTACAACCAAGACTTAAATATTCCTTCTATCTGAAGGCAATATGAAATTATCAGAAAGAATATCCTCTTTAACAGGAGTCAATATAAGAAAAGATTTAGTGATGGAATTTGGTGACCGACACGATGGAGCAATAGAATTTGCAGGCCTCTTGCCTGATGGAATAATTGAAGTAGGATATTTTTATGGCGACATAAAGCCTAAAAATATTCTTGTTCTTTCCTCTCAGATAGGATGCCCTTCTAAATGCTCTTTTTGCGCTTTAGGAAATGCGCCATTTACTCGTAATCTTACTGCAAATGAGATTTATGAACAGGCAGTTGTCATGCTTCAGCAGGCAGCAAGATACGGCATAGACATAGATACAAATAAACATAAAGTAAACATTGCTAAGAGTGGAGAGCCTCTCTTTAATAATCATCTTGTTGCGGGACTTGAGAAGATTGCGACACTTGACTTTTCCTTTAAGGTATCTACTGTTTTTCCTTTTGGAAAGATTGAACACTTCAAGGATATTACTCATTTTGCTGCGGATTATCACGAGCCAGTTCAAATCCAAGTTTCCTTGATATCGACTTCAGAGGAGTATCGCCGTAAAGCCGCAGGTATACGTGTTGCTTCTTTTCAAGAAATAAGGGAAGCAGCAGATTATTGGTTTGAGAATCATCCAAAAGGCCGAAAAATTAACCTCAGCCTTATACTCACAGGAGATGTCCCGTGCAAAGCCAAAGAGGTTGCTCCTTTGTTTCCTCCAGACCTCTTTAGATTTAGATTCAGAAATTACGTCCCTACAGGACATGGAAAAGATCACGATCTTACTACTATGGGTCAATGGAGATATGATATGCTTAAAGATTCTTTTGCAGATGAGGGATATGAAGTAGGAGACTGGGCCACACCAACACTCATAGAACAAAGATTCAGCCTAGCCTCTAATGTTACTAGAGACAGATATATTAAAATGGTTAAAGGTGAAATCTAAAAGCAGGCGATGCTCAAATAATTGCCGCATCCGAAATTATTGCGCCCTATCAAGTTAGTGCCCTATCGGGCAATTATAATGCCTACTTTGGCTGAATGAATCAACCAAAGGTGAAGTATGGATAGCGGATATAAATTATATGCGACAAGATAAAAGGATGTTTCATAGAAATTGGACCTCCGATATAGCGAACGCGAAAGGAAGGCAATAATTGTGCGTTCGCTACGTCAAAAATCAGACTCTCCAACCCTCGAGGTCCCTGATTTACCAAGCAGTCAGTTTTGTTTATAACTACTTATTTTGACCTGGGGCTGAGCCACTACGTCCTGGAGAGCCTTTGCTTACCTCTCTCCCTTTCGTGGTTATTTCAAACTCCCCACGTTAGTTTGGTTTCTGACGTATTCAAGAACCTTAAGCACTCCGAGAACTTTAGTCAGAGTATTCTTGACATCTCTTTAATCAATTCTAGTGTTTCTAGGGTATCTTTCTCCCTGTAAGAAAAGGGCCCAAATATTCCCTTAAAACTATCATTGAATTGCGGCTTGTTCAGGAAAGAGGCTTGTTTTTCCATAGAATCTTTAAGCTTCTTGACATCTCCATTTAGCAGATGTTTCTTGAGTTTATCCTTGCCGCAGGGCATTAATGCAACAATGTCTCTGACATCTGATAATCTTCCGCTATGAAATTTCATTGCAATAAGCAGCTCTTTCTCCGGAGTTAAAAATTCAGAATTGTTTAATCTTCTTTTTGTAGAATTTCTTCTGATATAATCTAATCCCCAAGTTGCATCTGTTGTTCGTGAGACAAGTCCATTGATTAACAAGTCTATATCAACAGGCAAACTTTTTATCTTTTTCATGAATCGCTTAAAATTCTCCCCATACATTAAAGCGATTTCTTTTTGATAATGCAGAGCATAACCTTCCTTTTTCAGAATCTTCTCAAACTTCTCGATATCTTCCTCTTTTGCCACGAGATCCAAATCTATAGAGAACCTTCTTTTATATGTTGAAATTGCATATCCGCCAACTACGACAAAATCTAACTTTCTATCCAGGAATAAGTTAAGCACCCTCATAACTTCCTGTTCTCTCTCAAGCAGACCAACTCTTGAATCTGCCTTAGACATTTGTTGATACCTCTGAATATCTCACGTCTAATCCCAAATTATATAATAAATTCAATTGTTCCAAGATATTTTCCAAATACAAGCCATTGCACCATTCGACTAATTCTTCTAAAGGCATAATTGGCAAGCCCTCTTTTTTTTCTATCTTCAAATTTTCTTTTTCTATAACCCAGGCCAAAGGCCTCTTATTGCTTAATTCTCCTTCTGTATAGGCAATTCCCTCTTTTTTCAAGGCTTTTTTTAAATTACCTATGTCTTTCTTTTCAACTTCTAAAAAATAAATCCTATCGTAAAAATCTCCGGTGATAAAACTTCCTTTAGTCCAGATAGTCGCAGCCGTTCCCTTAGCAAATCTCATCCTTAATTTTAAAGTCTTAACTAAATTCCAGAATATGTTATCCTTTTCGATAACAGAAACAGCGTCATTTAACTCTTTAAACTTTTTATATATTAAGTTTTTATTAATTTTGATGACATTTTTATTCCCTTTCCTAATTAAACTAATCACTCCATATCTTTCTAATTCAGATATCCATCTGTAGACTGCAGAATAAGCAAATCCTATTTTAGAAGCCAAGCTATTAATGCTTTCTCCATCTTCAGCATTTTTCACTATATCCATTGTTATTTCATTTATTATTGCCATTGTATTTGAACTTCCTTGAAGTTTAAATGTTTGAGATCATTAAAACTTCACTATCTTTAAAAAGATAATGAATTTAAATACTTTTCCATGTCTTTTATAAATTGCCGCATCCGAAATTATTGCGCCTCTATCAAGATAATACTCTATCGGGTAATTATAATGCCTACTTTGGCTGAGTGAATCAGCAAAAGATGAAGTATTGAGTATTGGGGGATATAAATTATATACGGAGAATTATCGAACGTGGAAGATGAAGTACAAAACCAACTCTTACCACCATGTCTTTATAGAACCCAGCATACTTGAGATATAATGTAACTACTATATAGTAACATTTATATATCTCCTAAGGCTAATAAAATTATGGAAAAAAGAAAGATAACTCCTGCAATTTACAAGCATGTAAAGCAACTGGCAAAAGAACTAGTAAAAAGCGCAGCCCTAGGTGTTGCTTTGGTAGGAACATTGTTTTATGCAACTCAGAATCCAGATTATGAGATTCCTAACAGGCCATATGCGCCCTCATTAGAGGCAAGAGATAAGCCCTCAAAAAGCCTTGAAGAAAAGGTTAATCTTCTAATAATAACAGACAGGGATTTTGAGCGACATTATCAAGGAGACAAGGTTTACTTCTCAGAAGTAACCTCCAGAGAGAATGTTTTCTCTTATTTAGGGAATATTGAGAGTACAGATGCTGTGGCCGCTAAAAATGAATCAGTCTTTAACCCCACATTTATAATGAACGATGGGGGTGAGAGAGAATTATATGGTAGAAAAGTAACTTCAGATGATAATATCTCTCTGGAAGTCATTGATAAAGGAGAGGATATAATAAACGTGCTTGGGAATTACAAGGGCCCAAAGCTAGACAGAATTTTAATATCAACTCACGGCTTTAATTATGGAGTCCGTCCTGCTAATTCAACGAATCCCCTTACAGTCACAGACCTAGTGAAAAATTATTCCCAAAAAGACCTAACAAACCTTATGGATAAGGGTGGGAAGATTTTCGTTTCCTCATGCAGCTCAAATAAGGACTTTGAAAGCAAGCTTACATTTGCTGAAGCTCTGGCTTGGCTTGTAAAAAGACCAGTTGTAGCCCCTACAATAGATAATTTAGTAGAGACTAAGATAAGTGAATTCCCCATGTACCTAGAGGACAATATAGATAGGGAGAAAGAAGGCACTATGCAGTTCTCCAGAAGAGAGTATGGGAATTTTTCAGAAGTCTACCCTATGACTGATGAGGAAATGAGATCCGCTTTAAAGAAAGGCTGGGCACAAAGAAGACTTATTGAGCTTTTACATGGCGACCAGTTGTAAATGGGGCTGGAGAAATGATAAGATACAATGAAACGCACAGGGTAAGGCGTCCGTCAATCCTACCGTCAAGAATCAAAGATGCTTAATCGCCCCAAAAACTGAAAGTTTCCGAGGTAACTGCATCATTTTTAGTCATAAAAATCAACCCTCTAAAATTAAATTCGAGCAAACGAATGTTTGCGAGCAAAATGTGACGAAGCCATCATGTCAAGAACCAGCCACTAAAGTGGCTGGCGTGACAAAGGCTGGTTCTTGAGCATGCTCAAGAATTGAGTTTTCTGTATCTCACCACTAAAGTAACGAGTTTTAGAAAACTCAATTCTTGACATATAAATAGTCCGCTTCTATTCGTGTGCCCTCTCCTATTGAGTGGGGGGAATATGATTTCCTATTTCTTAATTCCATAACTAACTTATCTTTTAGACATTCTCAAAAATTAAATAGAACCCTATGGATATGCTATATTTAAGTGTTTCTATACATCTTTTATACTCTATTCTATACAGTTAGTACATAACATTTAAATATATGAGTTAGTTAGTTAGTTTATGAAAAAAGAGGAGGCAGCTTCTTTATGGCAATTAGAAAAAACCCTGAGCAGATAAAAGAAGAAATATTGGAGACTTTGAAGGAAAAACCTCTTTCCATTGAGCAGATTAGACTGAAAGTAGAATCAAATTGGTCTACAGTTAGCACTTACTTAGAAGAACTAAGCAAAGAAGGCAAGGTTAAGGAAATAATTTCTGCAGACAAAGCAAAAATCTATCAAAGAGTGTTTGGAGACACTTATTTTGATATTCCCATAACAGATGAAGAAAGAAAGAGATTTAGGGCTTTATTTAGCATAATTATTAGGAAGTACAAAGATGCAAATATAACTCCAAATAAAACTCAATTGGCAAAGGCCGCTGTGAGAGTTATTAAAACATCAAATAACAGCTTATCTGGGCTACCGGTAGTAGAATACATTTACGGAGCAATTCCGTTAATGATTGCAAATCCTTCTGAACAATATTCAGAAGAAATAAAGCTTGAGAATAGAACAAATATCATAAAATTCATTGAATCTTACATTGAAGAAACAAAAGAATACAGTACAAAGAAAATTAAAGAGAGGCACCATGTAGAATATTGCGATAGGTTGTACAGCTTAAACGATGATTTTTTAAAATTGACTGAGAGCAAAGAGTGGAAGAAAGAAGAAGTTTTCAAAATACTGGATAGTTTTTTTATTGCATGTCCAATTGATGAAGAGTTTAAAGAGGTTTTCACTTTTACTGAAAGGTTTATCTCCATTGTGAGAAAATTATCTTATTTTGATGATTTAGAGAAGAACCGAACTAAAATTCTTTTAACCTTTGATGCACTTTGGAAGTTTATTGCTACATATAAATTTTATAAATCTATTGAAAATAGGATTCCAGATAAAGACATTTTAAATCTGTACCTTGGAAACGCTCTTTTTGTAAGGAAAGCCTGCGCTGAAGAGGCATTATCGGACTTTTATTCAATCTATTGGAGTAAAATTGATAATAGGGAATTAAAAATATCTGAAAAAGCAATGAGTGCAAGAGAGATCATGCAGGGATGGACTGGAGAGAACTAATATGAACAAAGATAGCTTTTTAGACACAAATGTTATTGTTAATTTCATAAACTATCAGAAAGGCAAGAGTGATGAAATAACGACTAAATGCTATTTACATATCAGGAATAAGACTGGAAAATTTATTATCTGTTATGCAGTTATGAGGGAGCTGTCAAATATCATGACTAAACTCTCAATTATACATAAAGAGGTGTTACATAAAGTTGAAGATGAGTCTTACTCTTTAAAGGAAAGTAAAGCTTTATCAAAAAAAGATGTGCCTTTCGCAGAAAAGTTGTACGTCGCCTATAAAAATGAGCCTATAGACAAAATAGGCCAAATATTCTCTTCAGAGAGAGATTTATTTGAAATAGAGATAGAACGATTCTTAAAAAACAATATAGACTTGAGGGTTATACCCCTTGAGCAAATTAAATCCGAGTTAGTAAATGCTATTCGAGACATAATTGATAATTATGCAGATTGCCAAATTGTTGCAAGTGCTTTACAACATCAAAATGAGCAAGATGAAATATTTTTATTCGTAACAGCTGATAAGAAAGACCTAAGTCCGAATGGCTACGAATACCTTAAAGAATATGGCACACTAAAGAATTATAAATTTCCCGAATTATGCAACCTAGCAGTTAGTGGTTGAGTTGCATATGGAAGCGTTACAATAGCTGCCTACTGGTCTATCCTGCCCACATAAGCAAGCGGGCACCTTTCGGCTATTATATATAACAATATTAACTACTATTCTAATGATTTAAGCCTTGCTGTATTTATAAATAAAAGTTATTCGATTTACAGGGGAGAAAAGGGCCAGGTTTATTAATGGACGTCTAAAAGTTCATCCTTATACCTGGATAATAAAGGTTATTTTTAATGATTACTGATCTGCTGATTTTCCCAGAAGATTTTTATACCTTAAATTAGTGATATATTTGAGGTGGTCGGCCTCAGACTGATTCTGAATAGATAAAATGCAAGAGCATAGTGAATTAAGCGGAAGAATAAATAGAAGAAAATTTTTGGGCAGCCTAGGCGGGGCCATATTGATAGGGGCAGGCATCGAATTGTACTATAGAAAGAGTGATTTAGATAGGGCCATTGAATCTTTTCCTGAGGAAATTGAAGGTGCTCAAAGAATTGACAAATATCCTATAAGAGGGGCAGAAAAATGCATCGTGCATATAAGGCAAGAGCATGACGTAGAAAACGACCCTAAAAACATTGTTGACAAAATCATTGGAATACATCTGCCTACTGAAGCTGAATTAGACAGAATAAATAACATTCAAAGAAACATTTATGGCATATTAGAAACCTTAAGAAAAGAGGGTTTTACTGATTCAATTTACCTGGAAGGAATGCCTAAAACGTTCTGGGAAAATAGAAATATTGAGGGCCTTCTTGAAGAACTTACTGAGCCTGATAATCCTAAGTTAAAGAAAGAAATTAAAAGACTTCGGGAAAATATTGGCCTCATACCCTGGGATATTCCAGAAGGAATGACTCCCGAAAGATTAATAGAGAGTTATAAGGTACAATTAGAAGAGAAAGAAAAAGAGCTTAAGGAATTTCAATATAGAAACAGATTTTTTCACGGTGCTTGTCTTCTGCAAGTTCATGAAGGCAAACTTAAGCCAAAATTCTTTGAAAGTGAAAAAGTATTAAGCAAAGCAAAATTAACCTATGAAAAATCAAATGCATATGCATTTGAAGCAAGGGAGGACTTGTTTTTAGAAGCAGCTGCCGAGGATAGTTATAGATTCGCAGTAGTCTCACTAGGAGGCGCTCATGCATTAGGTGGGAAAGAGTCATGTGGAAAGAGATATAGCCTTGAAGGCAGGGTGTCTGATAAGGATAATATTCATTCCTGGAATCAAGCCCATAAGGACAGAAAATTCTCATTAATTGAAATTCACCCAGAAGGTTACTAAATTAGAAACTTAACTTTGCCACTTAGCAAAGTTAGTCATATAGCTATTTTCAACGAAGTGAATTCATAGAAAATAGGTTTTTAATCACTAAATTTTTGAGAAAGATTTTTTCTGAATTAACTTCAGAAAAAATACAATTTGTGCGAAGCACCATTGAGTTCGCCACTTGCAAATTTAAGTAAAAAAAGCTTGGATACTATAGATGCCTCAAAGGAGTTTTAGGGAGAAAGGAGTCATTAATATTGATCATTTAATCTTGATTTTTCAATTAACTGTCTAGAGACTGCAACACTTGTATAACCCATACATATTCTTTGAATTTTTATAACATCTCTAAAATTATAATGAATCATCAGAAATTTGCCAACTGCTTCATCAATAGGCTGCGGATATGGGAATGGTAAGCCGTTTGGCATTGTCCTTTTTAATTCATTTACTATTTCTATTTGTTCTAATACATAATTTTTCAAGAACATTCTTTCACTTAATGTTGGGCGTATATCAAAAGAGCGCTCTAAAGTTCTTCTAGCTTTCTCAACTGCTTCTCTTCTACGATTATTCCAATATGACTCTTTCCCCATATTAATCTCTCAAGAATTAGGCATCCTGACGCGCCATCGCCTCAAAATTACTAGCGCTCCACTCTTCAAAAGAAAGCCCCTTTGACACTTTCTCTTTCTCCAGGATCTGAGCAAAATGGATGTCAACCATTGAGTCATTCATATCTGTAAAGAACAGATTAAGGGGCTTAAAACCATCCCTTCCTGAAAGGCTGACTTCTACTGCAACAGGGCTATTCTTATCTTTCGGATATGCTGAACATTGTTATGTGCTTTGCCCCCCCTTGCACTGATTCGACTGAAGGCATTAGAACAAATCCTAATTTCTCATCCTTTGGAATCTCAAAATCTTCATATATCCATTTTCTGGCATAAAAACCTGTAACTAAAGAAAGGAGACTATCAATTATCTGGGGTATTTTATGTTTCCCATATCCAAAGAATATAGATTCATGCGCTTCTGTGCCAAATGTTCCAAAATACCTATCGTCCTTAAAATCTTCAATAGTTGTTGATGACCTTAAATGAAAGGAAGGGGCTATTATAGGGGCAAAGGCATTTCTTGAAAGCCCTGCTTCCTCTGGAAATGCTCCTGCACATTTCTCAGCTATCTTTTCAAGTATGCTCTTAAGAGACCTTTTCCTAAGAAGAGCTTTTCTGTCGGTTAGATCATCAGCAGATTTAATATTCCTGCGTAAAATAGGCTCGATAGCCTCATAATATCCTGTGTGGACAAGATGAAATCTTGGCAACTGGAATACGTAATTAAAAAGGCTCTTTTTTCTCCCTATTCCTTCAAGCAGTAATAATCCTGCTCCTTTCCCCCCATATCTGTCTATGACTTTGGAGAAATCACCTCCTATAATGTGGCTCTCTTCTTCAAATTTTTGTCTTTTCATCTTCCCATAATGTCTCTCAAGAAATCGCTTGAGGCGAGTCACCTCATAAATATTGAACATTAAGAGGTTTTAAATTGTTTGCTGTATTTAATAAGATATGCAGTATCCTGATATTCTTTCAGATAATCAAAAAAACGATGCGCCACTGCGGCTTGAAAGCCGCAGTTTGAAGAGGCGCTCGTTTTTTGGATGCTCAAGGAACTACTACACCATGAATGGTGTAGTTTTCTGTCAAGTTCCTTGACATAATGATTAAATACTCTTTTTATCTTTTTAATACATGAATGATGTTGCAATTAATGATGAAGGGCAATTCTTTGTTCCCATTCAAGTTGCCCTTAAGTCCTGTAAAGCTGGAAGTGCTTTAGACTATCTTCTTAAAGAAGGGGTTCTTGATAAACGGAGAGAAGGTTTTTTAAATAATATGCAGAAAAGCCTTGATGACTACCGAAAAGGTGAAAGCGTAGTCACTACGGGAAAAATGAAGTATTATGACCAAAAGACGTTTACTACTTATCGACTGATTAGCAAGATAGTTGAGGATATTGGGCTTGATGTTTCCAGCCTTGAACAATCATTAAATTATGCTTTATCTTGCGGACCATTATCTATTCAACAGCAAACTCAAATTGCCCACGATTCAGACTTACTAAAAAGGCTTGGCCGATTCAGTCTAGATTATAGAAAGTCTCTTTTTTAGAGCATAAATAATGAAAGCATTCAAATTCCCTTATACGCCCGGCCTTCTTGGCAATGGGGGATTCTTTGCCAACTTAGTTTTATGTCTTCCCCCAATCTAATCTGTTTTTTATTGCTCAAACTGAGCCCCTACTCCGCACCTTGGTGCGATTTCTCCCGTTTGAGGCTTAAAGAATATCCTGCAGCTTGCTGCGACTGGGATTCTTTATTTTTTAGAAGAATATTCTTCTGCTACTAATCGAGCATTATCTACAAAACCTATTGGAGTCCATAGGCCCTTAAGCATAGTAGAATCAATTAGACTTCTTCCCTCACCAAAATAATCTATCCCTTTTTTAGAAAATTCATCTATGGCTCTCGGAACAGGTCTAGCGCAATACCTTAATTCGCCCACTATGCTGCTGTTAAGATTTCCTTCTGAGTCAAAATTATATCTATTACTCTGAACGAAGCCCATAGCCTGACTCGGGTCAATTGCAACTTCATTAATTCTTTGAACCTTACGGTTTAATGTTGCAGGATCTTGCTGTTCACCGAGGCTCTTGTCTGAAAGAACTGAAATAGAATAATATGCGAGTCTCCTCTTATATTCCCCCACCTGTTCTGTATCCTTGGCCTCCTGGTAAATGCCTGCAAATTTATGTTCAATTCCTAATCTTCTCTGCGTTTCAGGAGATTTTCTTAAGTCTTCAAGAAGAATATTTTCATAATGCAGGGCCACAGATTCAGCTGTTGCAACTGTCAGAGCAGAGTCTTCGGTTAAGAAGTGAGGCAGGCTATTTGACCTTGTAACCATATAATTCAATGCATGCCCCATTCCCTCGTGGCCATAAAGCCTTATCATCTCTCTGTCTTTTATATGCAATGTGCAATCTTCAGTTGAATAGCAAATTGCAGGTATTCCTATCGCAAGAGTATTAGTTAGGGGTTGGAAATAGGACCTCTCATTTGTTGATGCAACAGCGTTAATGTCCCTAATAAATTCTCCAACATTTGTGATTCCTTGCAAGAATTTACCAAGTGTTTTATGATATCTCTGGATGTGTGCAGAGGAAAATTCTTCTGCCTGTCTCCTGATACTCGGCACATCTTCGGCTAATGGCAGCTCAAAACCTTCGATATCCCTAGAATGGAACAATCTTTCAATAGCATCTTGAGTTTTTTCCTTATTCTGCTCCAGCCAAGGCCTCAATGAATCTATATCTTTTCTTGGAATTCCAAGAAGACCTATGACTGTATCAAAGTCATATAATCTTCCACTTAATCCTTGTTCAAGATATGTAGCCTCTCCATTCATCCTTCTTTTTAACTCGGATTGAATCAACTCATCTTGATTTTTTGGCTTAGGGATTTCTTCCAGAGAACTGGCTAATTCCTGCATCTCTAATGCCACTTGTTTAGCTTCCCTAACTGGGGCTATCTGGTATTTTCCACTAAATTTTCGGATTTTCTTCAGCCTGCCAAGTAAACCCTCAGCCTTTCTTACTCTTTCTTCAGTGTTTGATCTTAACATGTTTATCTTCCCTTTAAAAGACAGTGATCGCCTTATCCCTATGGCGTTCTACCTTGTCGTCTAGAGAATTCACAGCCCCCCTTACTTCTAATTCCCATTTTATGGCTTCACTAATTCTTTTTTCTCTGCCTATCTCGTAGCGTAATTTACCCTTTTCATCTTTATAGAACGAGGAGAAATCTTCTGAAATTGTCCTTAGTGATTCCTTTTTGGCAGTTTCTAGCATTATTTCTACTTCATCCCTCTTATTTTCATAATGACTAGCAATTAAGGCATGAACTCCGTAATTTCCAGCATATAATGTGCCTAAAACTGCTAAACCTGCAATCAGTGGTTTGAATTTCATAAGCTTTGTATGTTTTCCCTATTTATAAATTTATCTATGTGTGACTACTATATAGTTACTATAAAAGAAAAGTTTAAAAAGATGTAAAACGCCCAAGCATAATGGAAAAAGGGCTATATGAAAGGCTAATGGAGAATCCTCTGTTAGTCGAAACGCTTGAAAATAATTTTAGGGGCAAGCTCGCAAGGGGAGGTTCTGTAAAGCTTTCCCCTCTGAATATAATAAGATTGCCTAAGCCAGAAGTACTAAGGGAAAAAATGCATGAAAGGTATGGGATAGAAAATATAGATAGTTATTACATACCAGTCATTTTAGATAGTGAATCTTACAGAAAGATAAAGGGTGAGAATAAGCCCAGTATATTTGAAGGTTATGAAGAATTCTCAAGAAAATGGGGGATGACTGAAGGCCATGTCAAGAACCAGCCACTAAAGTGGCTGGTGTGACAAAGGCTGGTTCTTGAGCATGCTCAAGAATTGAGTTTTCTGTATCTCACCACTAAAGTAACGAGTTTTAGAAAACTCAATTCTTGACATATAAAAAGGCTTAATGGACACTTAATATCCTACATTTGTGCAAATATTGCTAATGACGAATCAATTGAGCACGAAGGAGTCCATGCCTATACATTTAAGCAAAACCGACATTATAGTAAATATGCCCCTACATTCGGGCACAAGTGGCTCGTATTTCCTTCTCTTGAGACTAGAAGCTGGATAGAGGCTATTGCATGGGTATCAACTTCGCAGGATTTAAACCTGGAAAGAATAACAAAAGTCTACAATGGAATAACTGAAAAAACGCCATTATCCAAAAAAGCAATTACAATAATTGCAGAGCCAATCATATCAGCGATAGACCTTGCATTGAAAGTAAAAGAAGATGGGATTAGTTCTGATATGCCCTATATGTTGTTAGGTAAAGGAATTGAAACTGTCCAGAAGATGTATCTTGCAAACTTTAACGGAGAGAAGGTGCGCAGGGCATGGAAGGAGTCTTTTGAATTAGCCCAAGAACTAAAAAAGCAATTAGGGATAAAAGAATTCTTGCGTCTTGCAGGGGAGAAGCATAGAAGAGAACTGGAGGGGATAGTATGAAAAAAGAAAAAATTGATAATATCAAAAGCACGATGCGTCACCACAGCTTAAAAGCTGTGGGGTTTGAAAAGACGCTCGTGCTTTGGATGCTCAAGGAGTCACCACGTCTTAAAAGACGTGGTTTTCTAAGACTCCTTGACATAACAAAGCACATTTCAGGAGACGAATTAAGATTTGTTGTAAATGCCATAGAATCTGAGGCAATAAATGCTATAGAAGATCCTCTAAATCCTCGACAGTTACGTATGGTACATAAACAGGAAGAAATAACCTATCCCAATCTGCCATGGATTGTGCAGGATGTTCTAGTTACGCCTGTTGCAATGGAAATATGCAGGCTATTAGGAACAAACGTAGTGATGCCAAAAAGAAGATATCATTTTATGGATGATTCTCATGAGCCTTTAGTTTATGATTCTTATCCTTTAATAAGAAGAGGTCCTCTAAACTCTCCTTTCAATGTTCAAAGATTAGCCTCCAGCCTAATGCCCTCTTTAGAAAAAGCAATTGAAGAAAATGATTCTAAAATTGTATCAGAGGAGCAAAAGCTAAGAGGAATTAATTTAGACAAGCTAGTCTGGACAGAAATAGCTGGAGAAATTGAAGAAGTAACTAATATGTTTTTAGAGCAGAAATATGGTTCAATCGTGTCTTGCTCTTACTTTGACAATTCACCAATAAAAGCTATCGGAGAAGCCATTAATTATCCGGATGTGCTTTCAAGTGTAAGGGTACAAGGAGCCAGTCTAGTAATAGGGGTAAAAAAGGAAATAAAAAAATCAAAAGAAGAAATATTTAGACATAAGAGAGAAAACTTCAGTCTTAACAGAGAAGGGAGTAATATTATAGATGCGATTTCAGAAGAGGCTGCAGAAAGTATAAAAAGAGAGGTAAAAGAGGCTGTGAAGAAAAATGCCTCAACATTTTATGACTGGGGGGCTCACCTTAGAGAAAGATATTTTGGAATCGGTTTTGATTGCGATCTAAAAGCTCATTTAAGGGGAGTATATTTTACAAAACCAGGAATATTTATGACTCCAAAAAACAGAGTATTAGTGTACCCCCTCAGAATTTGAGATGGAAAGTCAAGGAATATCTCAAAGTAGATTACATGTGCTGGCGCGGGCTATTTGGAGGAAAGCAGCAAGATATCTTGAAGAAAAAAACGAATCAGATGAATTGTTATCATTCACAAATAAATATAATAAAAACTGTCCAGTCTTTAGACGCATATCAAATCCCCTTCTACCCTCATTTACATATATACTAAGATTTGGAGGCCAGATTGAAAGTCTTGTAGAAGAAGAAGTTGAAAGAAGGCTTCCTTATCCTGCAATAGGCTACTTTAAGCAAATTACAAAAAGAGGAGTTCCATATAGAATGGGAAGAGCAATATTCTGGGAGTAAGCGAAACAGAAATGCTGCTCACTATACGTGTGATTTAGGGAAAAAACCAGATAAAAAGAAATGATGTATAATCACTTTAGACCACATACAAGTCTGCAGGGTAAGTCTCCTGCAGATATCTATTTTGCATTCGATAAGCTATTTTGATTGAAGGTAGGACATATGTCTATGGATTGCACATCATCAAATAAGAGATAATCCTAAAATAGACAAAGTCATTGACCCTTTTTGAGAAGTTAAGCGAGGGTTTGTGAACTTTTCAAAATATTAGGATAAGTTAGTAGTGAAAAATTATCCTATAGATTTAAATATTTCTTAGAAATAGAGTTTTTATGGATAATGCAAACAGGGAAAACGTTCTAAGGCTTGAGAAGATATTAGCCCAAAGGATACGTGAAAAAGGCGCTAGGGAGATTCATGTTTCTTTGCAGGAAGCAACTGATTTTTCAGCATATTGCACTCAATTTAGGAAAGAAGCAGAAGCATTATATGATGAGGTTGCCGCTCTCATAAGCCCGGAGATGAAACAAAGGTTAAATTCACTTCGGCAGCAAGAACTTGACATCACTGCTATTCTTTGTTACGTTCCAGATAAGGAAGATATGAAACCTGGGATGATAAAATCTTATGAAGATGCCAGAAAACCAAGAGAAGATAAAACTGACATATTTCATGTTGTAAAAGCAATTGGTAGATATATTCATTAATTTCTAAGCATTTAATTAATTAGATACAAAAAAACTTACAGAATTTAGAGTTTATGTATAGAATTTTGCTTTTATCTTCATACTTACTGACTTATCAAAAAAGGCTTTCCAGCAGAATATGTTGAAATCATTAAACATGAAAAGAATCCTAAAACAGGAAGGCCTTTTACTAGTGTTAGAGTGAAGAAATAAGTTTTTATATGTAGTGTCCCCTTAGGAGTTATGGATTTATCTGAGAAGGAGACAAGAAAAAAGCTAATTGATCCTGTTTTAGAGACTGTGGGCTGGAAGATAGGGAGGAATTATGTTAAAGAGGAAGTAAATCCTGTCAAATCAGACTTTAAAGCTAAGGAATATTATAGTCGTGAAATAGGGATGGAAAGAAATGTTGATAGATTTATTGACTATCTTCTTTTAGGTGAGGACAGAAGCCCGATTGCAATAATTGAGTGTAAGAAAACCTCTATTAGTGTAGAAAAAGGAGAAATTCAAGCCAGAACTTATAGGGAAGATATTGAGAAACAAATTGGAATAAAAATCCCCATATTTTTAACCAATGGGCATACTTGGCATTATGTAGATGATTTAGATAGGAGGAGGCAAATCCCCATCCCATTTAATCAGAAAGATACTCTTAGAGCCATTAGCTTAATGAAAAAGAGAAAGGATCCTTCAAATATTAAGGTTAATTCAACCATAGTAAACAGAAAAAGAGGAGTAGAAGCCGTAAAGATAGTTTTGGAACATTTTTCGAAAGGGCACAGAGAAGCACTTATTAATATGGCCACTGGAACGGGTAAGACTCGTGTTGCCATGGCCATTATAGATGGATTAATAAAATCAGATTATATTCAGAAAGTGTTGTTTGTAGTTGATAGAATATCTTTGGGAAATCAGGCAAAAGAGAAAGGATTTAAGAAATATTTTCCAGATAGTCCTGTATGTGAGTTAAACGAAGAAGGTTATTCTGATTCTGCCAGATTTTATGTTTCAACCGTACAAACTTTAATGTCTGATCAAAAGCCAAGAGGCAAGTTCTATGAGAAATTTGGGACAGGAGCTTTTGATTTAATAATATTCGATGAAGCCCATAGATCTTATTACGATAAAAATAACGACATTTTCAAATATTTTGACGCACTTAAGATTGGCTTAACTGCCACCCCTTCTTTTGAGGAGTCAAAGGATACTTTTGATTTATTTGGTTGTGAGAAAGGAAAACCAACTGTCAAGTATGATTATAATGATGCTGTAGATGATAATGTTCTAGTGCCCTATGTTGCAGAAATAATTGAAACAAGTGTCCTAACTCTGGGAATAGAAGGAAAGAATTTAAGCAAAGAACTGCAACAAGCATTAAAGGAGCAAGAGGAAGACCCTGAGAAATTTCAAACTCCAGGATCAAAGTTCGAGAGGTTCTTTACTGATGAGAAAACTAATGAGCTTATAATAAGGGAGTTTGTTGAACGATGCTATAAATCGGATGATAAAAGACCGTGTAAAAGCATTTTTTTCTGTGCCAGTGTTAGTCATGCAGAAGCTGTAGAAGGGCTTTTCCAGAAATTATATCCTAGTTTAGCTAAAGATGTTAAAGTCATAACTTCAGATAGGTCCAGATACCTGGATGAAGTAAAAAGATTTGTAAAAAGAGACAGTCCAAGAGTTGCTTTGTCAGTAGGAGTTTTAGACACTGGAGTGGATATACCAGAAGTATGCAATCTTGTATTTGTTAAACCAGTTATGTCTTCCATTAGGTTCTGGCAGATGCTTGGCAGAGGAACTAGAAATCTTGAAGCCTGTGAGAATAGAGGGTGGCTTCCAACAAACAAAGACGGCCAGCACATCAAAGATAACTTTCTTATTCTAGATTTTAAGTTTGGGGCGTGGTCTAATGTAAATCAGCATAAGCTAGATGCCTCTAAACAAAGATCTCCCGGAACAGATGCAAAAACAAGGATATTTTTAGAGCAGGTAGAGACTTTAGAGAAGAGATTAAGTGATAAAGAAAGAACTATTGTCGAAAAGCAGATAATCGATACGATTAAGAGCATCGATATAGATTCTCCCTTGGTTCTTGAAAAGAAAGAAATCATAAAGAAAGTTGTATCTGCAAAGTTTGATTTAAAGAAGCATGTCAAGGAACTTAGGGAAGAGATAGCTCCATTACTGATATATTCTCCTTCTGAGAATTCTAAAGTTTATTCCTTTGTATCAAAGTGTGTGAGATTATTTGATTATATTAAAGAAAATAAAAAAGACAAGATTGCAGATGTGCAGGAATTTGTAGTAGGCAGAGCAGAATCTATCTGGGATAAGAATCTAGAGGCAATAAGGCAAAAGAGGAACGACTTGATAAGAATACAGGATGACCCATTTTGGGAAGAAATAACTTTTGAGGACGTAGACTTTTTAGTCAGGGATATATCTCCATTAATGATATTTTATGAAGAGGAAAGGACTAACATGCTAAAAATTAATACTCCTGATAGGGTTACAAATGTAGAAAAGGAAGTAATGAAAGTTAAAGAAAGTGGGGAGTTGGAAGAGTTTATCTATTCAAGTCCGCTCATAAAGAAGATTAGGGATGGAGAAGGGGTTACATCCGTAGAACTGCTAGAGATAGAAAGCAGGCTAAGGCAGCTTAGACCATCTTTTACTATAGACAACATACAGCAAACCCAGGATTTCATATTATTTCTAAGAGAGTTAATTCATATCAAAGACCTTCCTGACCCAAAAGAAATGATTAGATGGGAGTTTGATAAGTTTGTAGCAGATAAAAACCAGCATTACAATGCTCAGCAGCTTAAATTCCTAAGGCTTTTAGAGCAAGTATTTATCAGAGCCAAACGCATAACCCTAAAAGACCTGGCAGAGCATCCTCTAGCTGATGCCCGTCCTTTAGATGTCTTTACAAAAGAACAGCTTGAAGAAATAATCCAAAAGTGCAATAAACTAAGGTGGAAATAGATTGATAACTAAAGAACTCAGAGAGAGTAAATTTGATCGATTTAAGACCGGATATATAGATGAAAGCGGAGATTACGGTTTAATCAAAAAGCACACTGAAATAAGGGGAGGAATAATAAAACCAATATGGTAAACCTAAAAGTGTTACAATACCCTTCTACTGGTCTATCCCATCAACATTGGTTGGTGGGCACCTTTCGGACTCCTTTCGATAGGGATATTACATGTAACAATATACTGAGTGAGTGAGTGTATAAAAAACTTTGTATTAAATATTAAAATACCTTATAAAATGGATAAAAAGGTGTATACACCTTTTAGATAGATTTAAATACTTTAGACGAATAGTTTTTGAATGGTTCTAAAAAATCACCCTTTAAGCGGAGAAGAGAGGAAGATCGTCTCTACACGCTTATACCGGACCGAATTTCTCTATTTCAAGAAGGTCTGTGACCAAGAAGGCAAGACTATTAATACCAAACTCAGAGAGATGATTAGAAAGGAAATAAAAATGGAAATGAACGTGGAGGATAAAAAATGAATGATGAACTAATATGAAACTTGAACATAGATATTCAGATGAAGTAATTGAAAGAGGAGAAGGATACTTAAATTCAGTAGAACATTGCATTAAACTTGGCAATTCTATTTATGGAAAGGTCCAAGGTTCAAACATGTATAAAACCGAAGTTGATTTGAATTCTTTAAAAGGAGATTGCTCTTGTCCATACGGTACAAACTGTAAGCATGCTGTAGCATTGTATTTAACTTATCAAAAAGGCAAGTTTTGGGATGCCGATGAATTTACCAAAGCATTAGACAAAATGAGTCATGAAGAACTTAAAGAAATGATATTATCAAAATTAAAAGATAATCCAGACTGGATAAAGAAGCATAAGTTAATAAAAAGTTTCGATAAAAAAGACTTCTTAAATAATTTTAAGAAAAAGTTCTCTTCAATGCTTGTTAGTGAAGCGCAGACCATTTTGCCAAAATTATCTTTTGAAGATATGCTCAATTTAGAAGATTATATTTCTAGAAACTATGATGATCTGGCAGAGAAATTATCTGAAGAAACTGAAAATGACGATTATCCATATGATTATAATTACGACAACGAGGAATATGATTCAGAATTATTGGATTTACATGAATCACTCACAGAAGTAATTGTAAAAAGGGCATTGATAGAAAATAAAGTTGAAGCAATATTAAAAAGAGAGTCATTAAGAGACGAGATAATAAAGAATGCCGACCTTCTTGTCAAATATAAAGATAAAATTAAAAAAGAGTTTAAAAAACACGAATGCTTGGAGTTTTTGTTAAATTTAAGAGAACCCCTCGTTTCAGAGATTATAGATTATGTTGATGACTCCGATAGTGAGATATTATATGATTTAATTGAGGAAAAAAGTTCGCTTATTAAAGAGATTGCAAAGACATTAAATGACAAAACCTTGCTCTTCTCAATTGCATTATATGAAAAAGAACTTTCGGTAATTATAGAAAACTTCAATCAATTTAAAAAGGCGATTAATGAGCATGATAGTTTAATAAGTTATTTAAGCGATGTTGTAGAGTTACTTAGAATTAATAATATTAAAAACAAAAATATTGCAAAAATTCTTCTTACAAGGCATATAGGTGGAAAGTACGATAAGAAAGAATTAAAATATCTAGCTTCACAAATTGATGATTTCGATTTTATTAAAAAAAATTTTAACAAAGAACATATAGAAACAGACATAATCTTATTAGAAAGACTTGCACAAATAGATAAAAATAAAGCACTAAGTTTTGTGAATAACAAGAAAGATCTTTTGGGAAGACATTGGAGCGATGTAATTCCCCTATTCAATTTCTTTAAGGAATATTATTCTACACAAATAATTAGGAATTATGTTCTAAGAAATAAAGAAATATTTAGAACTTCTTCACATCTAAAGAAACATCTCAAGGATGAGTGTGGTATTTTCATTTCTCAAAGAGAAGGAAATCTAATTGTTGAAATAAAAAATCAAACTAAAAATGAACAAAGAATTTAATATAATAATGAACAAGAAGCAAATTGAGGCAATTAATACTAAAGATGGAAATCTTCTAATAATTGCAAGCGCAGGGACTGGAAAGACAACAACTATTGTTGAAAGATATGTAAATCTTGTGAAAAACTTCAAATACGGTCCTGAAGAAATAATGATGACTACATTTACAAATAAATCTGCTAAAGACATGATTGATAAAATAAGCAGAAAAATACCTACAATACCCAAGCATATTGGAACAATGCACTCTTTATTTCTTAAATTTTTAAGAGATAATTACAAGGAAACAGGAATAAAGCAAGGATTCACATTATTAACTGAAGATAATGATAAAAAGAAGATTATTAAAGAGATTCTAATAAATCTTAAAATAAAACCTACAAGTGATCAGATTTATTATTTTCTCAATAGAATAAATAGGTTCAAAAATGCAGGCATCCATCATCAAGACTTAGAAGAAAGCATAAGTATTGGTAATTCCACTAATTTGGTTAAAGAAGAAATTGATGGGGAAATAGTAAAAGTAAGCTCTGTAATGAAAAATCTAGGGATAAAAGTTTATAAAGAATATCAAAGGAAGTTAAGTGAGTCAAACATGCTTGATTTTGATGATATTCTTTTATACACATATAAACTTCTTATAAATAATAAAGAATTAAGAAATTCATATTCAAATAAGTTCAAGGCAATTATGGTGGATGAAGCCCAAGATTTAAATGCGGTACAAAGAAATATTCTTGAATTGATTCAAAATGATAATCTCTGCCTAATTGGCGATGATTGTCAAAATATTTATTCATGGCGCGGTGCATCAAATGAACTAATCTTTAAATTTGATAAAAAGCATAAGAAAATAATACTTGAGGATAATTACCGTTCAAATAAAGAAATAATTGAAGCAGTAAATAAAATAATTAAAAGTCTTTCTTTTAAGATAGACAAGAAATTGAAATGTACACGTGATAAAGGTGAAAAAATCAGAATAAAAGACTTGTATTCGTTCAACGACGAAATTGACTTTATTGTCTCGGAGATTAAAAGATTAATTAAAAATAAAGAAGAACTTGAAAATATTGCCATACTTTTTAGAACAAATAATCTAGGAAAGTTAATAGAAAGAGAATTCAGAAGAAACAAAATCCCCTGTCATCTATCAAGAGCAAGAGGTTTTTTAGAAAGAGAAGAAATAAGAGATATTATCGCATTTATGAGACTTAAAACAAATCCCTATTCTAGATTGGAATTTGAAAGAGTAATTAGTCTTATTGAAGGTGTTGGAAAGGCAAAGATTGTAAAACTAGAGATGATATCAGAAAAGAACAGTCTCCCAATTCTAGATTCCTTAAATAATTTAGGTTTGCTTGGTTTATCTCCACAGATAGCTGGAAATCTAGTCAATTTGCATAAATTAGTTAAAGATAGTGCTAAAAATCCGATAGGCTCTTTCCTTAAATTCTTTGATTATGATAAAAGATTACATAATAAATATAAATATGAACCTGAAAAGATAAAAGATAAAAAAGAGAATATTCAAGTATTGAAAGATCTTTTCGAAGGATTTAATTTTGACAAGGAAGGAGTAAGCGCGTTTTTAGATAGCTTGATTGAGATGGAAAAGAGAGAGAAAAACAAAAACAAAGTTACTCTAAGCACAATTCACAGTGCAAAGGGGCTTGAGTGGAAACATGTATTTATAGCTGGCTGCAATGATAAGATATTGCCTTTCTATTTTGACAGTTTAAGCAAGATAAAAAGAGATGATGAATTAAGGCTATTTTATGTAGCAGTATCAAGGGCAAAAGATAGCTTGACTATCACTCACTCAAATAATCATGAATGGAGATTCCTTCAGCCCTCTCCATTTTTAAATATAATAAAATGAAAATTAAAAATAAAGACCAATATCTTGAGAATAATATTATTCCTAAATTACTTAATGTAATAAATAAACATTTCCCAAAAGCAGAAGAGAAATCTATACCTTATTTTGCTAAAGAAATTGAAAAATACAACAAAGACATTACAGATAAAGGAATTCTCTTTTATTTATTCATTCAATGGTTCTTATTGAAATATAAACCTAAAGGCCATGATTCTTTAATGAGCTTTCTTTCAATTAATTCTAATAGGGAATTTACATCTTTGGAAATTAATGCAATAAAAAACATGCAAAACTATAGGTGCTCAATTTTTAAAATAAGAAATATCTCTAAAGATAATAAAACGTTATTCTTAGAAGACACATTACATAAAGATTCTATAGAAGTTAATATGCCAGAAATGGTGAAGAACAATATTACAAAAAAGATAATACTTGCTATTGTCGCAAAAAGATTAGATGGCAGTTTATATTTTTTCGGACCATTTTTTGGTTATGATGAAAAAGAAATTCCATTATTAAAGAATAATTTTAAGGATGACTTTAGGAAGGAGAATAAATAATATGGTTGAGAAATGTAAAAGCTACAAAGAAGAATATCTAAAGTATTATGATAAAATTGTTAAATCCGCCCAAACTAACAAACTAGATAAGGATATGTATGTGCCTTTTGTAAAGGCAATAAGCAGGAGTATGAACGTGGAGGATAAAAAATGAATGAAGAAGAAATTCTTAATTTAATAAAAACTGGAGAAGGTCTAACTCTGGAGCTTAAAGAAGGATTAAACTCAGATCTCGGTAAAGAGATTTGCGCTTTTGCTAATGCTAAAGGCGGAAAGATAATTTTAGGTGTCAAGGATAATGGGGAAATTATAGGAATAAAGACCACGAATGCATTGACATCTCAAATTCAGAACTTTGCAAGAAATATAGATCCTACTCTTTCTGTTGAAGTGGAAAGAATAAAAGATTTAGTATTAATACAAGTATTGGAAGGTAAGAAAAAGCCGTACTCAGTTAACGGTCGATTTTTTCTAAGGATAGGATCCAATTCTCAACAATTAAACAGGGATGAGATAAGGGATTTTTTCCAGAAAGAAAATTTAATCCAATTTGATAATTTGATCAATACTAAATTCAATTTCGAAGAAGATTTTGATGAGTATAAATTCAATAATTTCTTAAAGTTAGCAAAAATAACAAGTAATCAAGATAGAAAAGGAATCTTAAGTAATTTATATCTTCTTGATGAGGATTATCTTAAAAATGCAGGAGTATTGTTTTTTTGTAGCGAGATTAAGAAATATTTTCTCCAAGGAATTGTTAATTGTGTCTTATATGAAGGAAAAGCAAAAACAAATATAATTGACAAAAAAGAGTTTTCAGAAGATATTCTCTCTAATTATGAAAATGCCTACAAATATATTATATCTAAACTAAATACCAGTTATATAATCGGAAAAGAACGAGAAGAAAGATTAGAACTTCCAAAAGAGGTAATTAGAGAGGCATTGATAAATGCTTTTGTGCATAGAGATTACTTTTCTAATGGGCATATTCAAATAGACATTTTCATTGATAGGTTAGAGATAAGTAATCCTGGCGGATTAGTAAAAGGGTTAACTGAGAAAGATTTTGGAAATATTAGCCTTCCAAGAAATTCTCTTTTGATGGACTTAATGCTTAGAGTGAAAAAAGTTGAAAAAGTTGGCTCAGGAATTCGTAGGATTAAAGATTTAATGAGGTCATATAAACTTGAAGTTGAATTTATTCACACGGATTTTTTCAGAGCAATATTTCAAAGACCGATTATTAATAAAGCTGTGGAGAAAACTACCCAGAAAACTACCCAGAAAACTACCCAGAAAACTACCCAGAAAACTACCCAGAAAATTCTTGAAGAAATAAAGAAAAACCATTCAATAACAAGAAGAGAATTGTCTGAAATCATAGGAATAACCGAAGACGGAATAAAATACAACTTAACCAAACTCATAAAAACGGGTAAAATAAAAAGAGTTGGTCCAGACAAAGGCGGCTATTGGGAGGTTTTATGATGAAATCATATAATGTTATATGCCTGCCTTTTGTAAAGGCAACGAATATGGGGATGAATGCGGAGGAGAAAGATGGAAATTAAAAAAGCACTTCAAATACTGGTTTACGGGATAATACTGATTGCATTAATAGGAGTTCTAATTGGACTTTCATCAGCAACGCTAGATAATCTCATTAACTTGTTTATTTCAGCAGTAATTAGTTTATTCTTATCTGCCGTTATAGGTGGAATCATAGAGCTGTTTTCGGATGATACATTAAAAGAAATATTCTGGACTATTGATTTAGAAATTTGGGACTTTGAGATACATGTTCCAATTTCATTATTTACTATCTTGACAATTGTAATTAAATTATGGTGGTTCGGATAATGGCCGAAATTGGGGGATACATTATTACTTTAATTAAAAATAACTGGGCAATACTGATACCTATAACACTATCATTAGTCGCAATTATATTCACAGCGTTTAAAGATTTCATACTGCCTTGGTTCGTCAAGCCAAAATTACAAATTACTTATGAAAAAGGAGAGCCATACAAAAGACAAGCCAATATTAATGCGGGACAAAATCAGTTAGTGGTTGGATTTTTTGATAGGTTCAAAATAAAGAATGTGGGCAGTGAAACCGCAAAAAATTGCAGATGCCAAATTTATTCAATAATAAATGAAAAAGGCAAAGAGTTACATTTGCAAGGATTCCCAATAAAATGGGCAAGTAGACCTGAATCAGCAATTGATTTCATAAAAGCAGAAAGGTTAAACCTTGCACCGGGTGAAAGCGAGTTTGTAGACTTAACCAACACAAGAATAGACAACGTAGGTTACTTTTATTTTCAACCTTACCATAATGTTCCTATTGGAATGGATGGTCAGGTAACACTAAAAGATTATACTCTGAAGATAATCATAAGTGGAGACAATTTTAAGCCATACTTTGCAACATTTGAGATAGATGGTCATCCTAAAGAAAAACACATATTAGAGATAATTCTAAAAGAGGTATCTAGAAAATGATAAAGAAAGCAATAAAGATATTATTAATGAAATGCTTTCAAAGGAGGATAAAATAATAAGATGAAACAACAAAATAATCAAATTGAATGGAAAGAATTTAAGCTTTTGGAAGTAATAGAATGTGTTGAAAATGGTAACCGCCCAAAAGGAGGAGTTGGAAGTTTAAAAGAGGGAATTCCAAGTATAGGCGGGGAACATATTAACAAAAATGGAGGGTTTGACTTTTCAAATATTAAATTTATTTCAAAAGAATTTTTCGAAGCTCAAAAAAGAGGAATAATCCGGCGAGGAGACGTTTTAGTAGTAAAAGATGGTGCGACAACTGGGAGGGTTACTTTCGTTTCTAAAGACAATTTCCCCTATAAAGAAGCACTTGTTAATGAGCACGTTTTTATTTTAAGACCCAAAAATTCTATGATTGTTCCAAAATTTTTATTTTACTCTCTTTATGGCAAAGAAGGTCAGAAAAAAATATTAGATAATTTTCACGGCTCAGCTCAGGGAGGGATAAATACGCAATTTGCTAAGAATGTCTTGCTTTATGTTCCATTTTTTAACGGAAAACCATGCCTAGAAGAACAAGAAAGAATCGTCTCAATTTTAGAAAAAGCAGAAAAACAGAAAGAAAGAAGCAAGAAGGCTAACAACTTGCTTGATGAATATCTGAAGAGTGTTTTTAATGAGATGTTTTTAAAATACAATTTTGAACTTGCCCCTCTGGGAGAAGTCTCCCCTTTACAAGGAGGATTTGCATTTAAAAGCAAAGATTTCACTGAGAAAGGAGTAAAATTAGTAAAGATTACTAATGTCTGGAGTAATTTGCTTGTTTGGGGAGATCAAACTCTTCTCCCAGAAACTTACCTAAACAAATACACACAATTTAGTTTACATACAGATGACATTGTTCTATCAATGACACGTCCCATAATAAAATCTCTTAACTCGGTTAAAGTTGTAAAAATCTCTAAAGAAGACTTACCTTGCTTACTAAATCAAAGAGTTGGTAGGTTTATTATTAACAAAAAAAGAATCTCTGCTGATTATTTATTACATTATTGTTATACTTCTGATTTCAAGAGAGAAGTAGAAAAATATTGCTCAACTTCATTACAACCTAATATAAGCTCTAATCAAGTTAACTCTATAAAAATACCTCTTCCACCTTTGTATCTTCAGCAAAAATTCTCCAAGATTGTCGAGCAAGTCGAAAAAATGAAAGAAAATGTTAAAAAGACTAAACAAAACTCTGAGGAATTATTTGACTCGCTAATGCAGAAAGCATTTAAAGGGGGGTTAGTGAGATGAAATATATTTTTCTTGATGAAAGCGGGGAATTGGGATTTAAAGAAAGCTCAAGCAATTATTTTATAATAACTCTTTTATCTTGCGATGAGGGGGAAATTTATGCTTTAAGAAGAATAATGAAGAGAGTTAGAGAAAGATTACTAAAGAAGAAAGACAAAAGAAGACCTGAACTAAAGGGAAACAATAGCTCTGATAAGATTAGGATGGATGTTTTGGGGCGTTTTGCAAAAACTAAGTCTGAAGTATTCGTAGTTGTTCTGGAAAAATCAAAAGTTTATGAGTACTTGAAGGACAAAAAAGATAAACTTTACAATTATCTTTCAAACTTGATTTTGAATGAGTGCTCATTTGATACTGCAAAAGTATGTTTGGTAGTTGATAAGTCTAAATTGAATAGGTCATTGAGAGAGGATTTTAATAATTATATTAAGAATGAAATAAGCAAGAAAAGTTCTTCATGCAATTTGTTGATAAAACATGAAAATTCACAAAATTATGGGTGTCTGCAGGTCTTGGATTTTGTTTCTTGGGCTATTTTCAGGAGTTATGAATACGGGGACCTTAAATTTATAGATACAATAAAAAATAAAATAGTAATAAGAAAGGAGGTATTCCAAAAAGAAGCATCCGGACCCTAGAGATTAAGACAAGGTGCACCATTCCGGTACACAAACCTCTCTAGGACTTACCCAGATGAAATATATAATAAAATGATACATTTAAACTTTTCGGTTTGGAAATCCTCTTTAATGCAAAAAGCATTTAGAGGAGAACTATAAAATGGGTAGATATGGATTAAGCATGAAAAGAGCTGAAAAATTACAAGAATGGGCGTTAAAGGAGAGTGGAGCAGAAAAATATCTTAAAACTTTGCCTATTCTGCCTGAAGAAGAGAAAATAAAACCTGGTCTTTATGTTGATTATTTTATAGATATAGCAGAATTAGAGGATGATGGGCTAGATTATTGTACTCCTCAAATCGTGGCTATTTGGGCAGTATATCCTAATAAAGAAGAAGAAAAGATAGGTTATATTATGGCTTATAATTGGGAGACTTACTGGCTGGAGATAGGTTATGATTGTGAAGTAGATAATGTTCAAAATTGGTGGGAATTAATTAATGAAGAATATAATAAAAAATTAAAGGAGGGAAATGGTTAAATGGTTCTGCTTTATTTTAAATGTAAGAAGTGCGATAAAGAGTTTAATTTTGATATCGGAAAGGTAAAAATAAATTCTAATCAAACTATAGATTTTCAAAAAGAAGCTGCATGCCCTATTTGCCAAGAAACTTCAAAAGAAATTATAGAAATGACAAAGGAGAATCTTGCTACCTTTTGCAAGATTTATGACGAAGAAGAGAAAAAGCAAATAATCAAAAGCTATCATCTTGGAAAATTAGTCAATTATTCAAGTATATTTGGAAGAGATTCAAATATTTCTCTTCAATTTAACTCACAAGATTACTATATTTTAGATAATTATTGTGTTGCCTCAAATTGTAATTGTAGTGATATTTTAATAGATGTTTATAAAAAAAAGGATAAAGATAAGCCGGCAGAGTTTACCTTTTCATTTAATTTTGATTATATCAGCAAAAAAATCTCAGAAGTTGAATGTTTAGAATCTGGAGAATTCTTTGATATAAATGACCGATTATTAAAAGAAAATCCACAACTATTTGAGAATAGGCATAACGAACTAAAGAATTTTTTTAAAGATCATCCTAAGAATAAAGTGGGCGGCGAATTATTTAAAAATAAAACCTCCCTTATAAAAATCGGCAGAAACGAGCCTTGCCCGTGTGGAAGCGGAAAGAAATACAAAAAATGTTGTTTAGACAAGGATAAAATATGAAAAAATATAAATTTAGCAACGCGGATAAGATTTTATTTGAAAAAATAATAGAGGACGCAACTGTGGATTGCCACGATGAAGATGAACAAATGTCTGGCTGGTTTTGTATTATTGAAGAAAATATTCAAGTTCCCTGTAAATGTTTTGTGGGAAAGAAAGAGGCCGTTCTGAAAGACATAGATCAATCAGAGGATTCTATCCTAGGTTTAGTAGTGATTGGAAATATCAAAATTAGAACCCTCCTTGAGGATATTTATATTGAGGATAAAAATAAAATGAAATATATAAATGCATATAAATATTGGAGAAAATATGGCTAAATACACAGAAAAATCAGAAGAAAAGAAGCAAAGAGAGTTTGGGGGCAGATTGTAGAATGAAACTAACAAGAACTGTAAAATATAATTATAAATTAACCGAAGAAAATCTAGAGAAAGATATTGATAAATTCATAGAATTGGCAAGAAAAGGCGATTATCATATGGATAAAATGTACGATGAAGAGGGATTAAAGATAATAAAACAATATTTTAGAATATTGAAAGAGAAATTTAAAAATAAAGAGCTAGAAGAATGTAAAAGGTGTTATCATAAACTAATACCTTTTTTATTAGTCGCATCTTGTGCAGAAAATGACTTATTTGATTATAATGATCTTTTAGCCAGAATTACAGATGAATTTGATAACTATATTAAAAATTATTTTATTTGTCTTGTTAAAACCTGCAACATCAATGAACTAGTAGATAAGGTTTCTGAATATACCCTTGGATTAGATTATTATGGATTTGATTCTGATAAAGAAATATTATTGGATAATTTAAGCAAAGAACAAATTAGTGAACTTAAAGAAAAGATGCTTGTAAAAACTCTCGGAATGACCAAAAAAGACAAAGAAAAACACGAAATAATTTATTTTTTAATGAGTTTAACTCAAGTTCAAGAAAATAAAGAAGAATATCTTAAACTATGTGAAAGATTTAGAGGAGTTTTAACAGATAAAGAAGTAAAAGATTTAAAAGAGGAGTATGATGAAAATGAGTATTAATAACATAAAAAAGAAAAAGCTGATGAACAAAGCTCCAGAAGCAGAAATGATTAGCAAAGTTAGAGGCATGGTAGATTATCTTTACCCTAAAATTGAAGAAGAAGTAAGAGAGATATTTGTTCATCAAAATGAAAATGCAATTAAAATAATTAAGAGAAAAGTTGATTTTCGTTTAGCATTTCATGCATGGTTTTTATTAAAGTATGAATTTCCAAACGAGGCTACTGCTATTGAAATGGCTGATTCCCTCCCGATTGACTTTTTTAATAAGAATGAAAAGAAAATGATTAAGAACTTCTTAAATTACAAAGAATCATTGTTTGAGATAATTGAGATATCAAAAGATAAGAGAGATTATAAAATTAAAGATTTATTAGATAAACATATCTATTTAATAAAAACTTTTGATTTGCCAGCAAGATTTTTAAAGGGAATGTTAATAAAGGCAATGATTGTGAAGAGTTTAGATAATGATTATTTCTTTTATGGTGCAGTTCAATCATTCAATATTAAAAATAGAAAAAACTTTATTAAAGAAATTCTCAAATTGATTAAGATTGAGAATAAAATAAGAAAAGAAAGAGAAAATAGAATAATTGAATGGGAGATTGATAAAGGACAAAATTCTAAAAAGGAGTCTCCCTCACAATAAACATGACTGAAGAAGAAAAGAAAGCAAAGATTTTTGAAGGAAAAAGGATTAGAACACATTGGGATGAAGAAAAAGAAAAGTGGTTTTTTTCTATAGTGGACGTTATTGAAATTTTAACAGAAAGTCAAAGACCTAGAAAATATTGGACAGATTTAAAATCTAAGCTAAAAGAAGAAGGCTCTCAGTTGTCCGATAAAATCGGACAGTTGAAAATGCTTGCAGAAGATGGTAAGTTAAGAGAAACAGATGTTGGAGACACAGAACAAATACTAAGGGAGGGGGAATAAAATCATGAGTATAATTGTATTTAATAATAAGAGAATCCGGAGAAGACTTGTTAATAATGAGTGGTTTTTTTCTGTTGTAGATATAATCGCGATTTTAACAGATCAAGATAATTTTCAAACAGCTAGAAAATACTGGAATAAGCTGGCTGAAAGATTAAGGCAAGAGGAAGGAAGTGAAGTGGTGACAAAATGTCACCGATTGAAGCTAATAGCAGAAGATGGCAAACTTCGAGAGACTGATTGTGCGAATAAGGAAACCGTGTTTAGAATAATTCAATCAATTCCTTCTAAGAGGGCAGAACCTTTCAAGTTATGGTTGGCAAGAGTTGGAAGCGAAAGAATTGATGAAATAGAAGACCCGGAATTAGCGCAAGAAAGAATGAAATCAATTTATGAAAAAAAAGGCTATTCTAAGGAATGGATAGATAAAAGATTGAGAGGTATTGCTGTCAGACAGGATTTAACTGACGAATGGAAAAAGCGAGGCATTAAGGAACGAATTGAGTTTGCTATTTTAACAAATGAAATAAGCAAAGCTACTTTTGACAAGACAGTTGAAGAATATAAGAAATTTAAGAAATTAAAGGATGAGAACTTGCGAGACCACATGAACGATCTAGAACTAATTTTTAATATGCTCGGAGAAGCGTCAACTGCAGAGATAGAAAGAAAACAGAACCCCCAAGAATTTCAGGAACACATTTCTGTTTCTAGAAAGGGTGGGGAAATTGCAAGGAATGCAAGAGAAGAACTAGAAGAAGAAACTGGCGAAGGTGTGGTAAGTGAGGAAAACTATTTAATAACAGAAGAGAAATTATTGAAAGAAAAAAGAAAGAAAAAGAAGCTTTTGGAGGTTAGAGAATAATGTTACAAGCAGAACTAAAATCAAAAATAAGAAAATTATGGGATAAGTTTTGGAGCGGGGGCATTAGCAACCCGCTTCAGGCTATAGAACAAATATCTTACTTGATATTCATGAAGAAATTGGAGGATAAGGATATTCTGGATGAGCAAAATGCGAGCCTCAAAGGAATTAAATTTAGGTCCATATTTATGGGGCATGAAAATTGCAAATGGTCAGAATGGAGCCAGGAAAGGTCAGATAAGATTTTGTCCCATGTTAGAGATGTGGTCTTTCCATTTATGAGGGGCCTTGGAGGAGAGAACTCACATTATTCAACCTATATGAAAGATGCTACATTTTCTTTGCCAACTGCCTCTTTGCTAATTGAAGCAGTTAGTATCATCAATGACCTTCATATTAAGGAGCAAAATCAAGATACGCAAGGAGATATTTACGAGTATCTCTTGTCTGAATTGCAGTCAGCGGGTAAAAACGGACAGTTTAGGACTCCAAGGCATATAATCAAAATGATGGTTGAGCTTGCTAACCCTCAGTTAGGAGACAGAGTATTAGATCCTGCTTGTGGTACAGCGGGATTCTTAGTAAATGTCTATGAGCACATTCTCAAAACAAACCAAAAAAGTGGAGTAAGTACACTAACCCCTCAAAAGAAGAAAATACTGGATGAAGAATCTCTTTATGGTTATGACATTGACAGGACAATGGTAAGAATAGCTGTTATGAACTTAATGATGCATGGAATAACTAATCCTAAGATAGTAGGTGAAGATACTCTTTCAAAGAGATACAATGAGAAAGGAGTATATGATATAATATTAGCCAATCCTCCATTTAAAGGGTCTATAAATGAAAGCGAAAAGTCTGACGAACTTACAATAAGCACAAGTAAAACGGAGCTGTTATTCTTAGAACTAATGTATAATTGCTTGTCTATAGGGGGAAGATGCGCCGTTATTGTTCCTGATGGGGTCTTATTTGGTAATTCTAACGCACATAAGTCAATAAGAAGGCTTTTACTTGAAAAATGCAGGCTAGATGCTATAATCTCTATGCCTTCCGGTGTTTTCAAGCCATATGCGGGAGTTTCTACAGCAGTGTTATATTTTACCAAGGGAGAGTCAACAGAAAATGTATGGTTCTATGATATGGAAGCTGATGGTTTAAGCTTGGATGATAAAAGAAACGAGATAGATAAAAATGATATTCCAGACATTTTAGAAAGTTTTGAAAAAAGGAACAAAGAAGATAATAGAGACAGGGTGAAGAAGCATTTTTTTGTGCCTATTGAAGAAATAAAATCAAATGACTGGGATTTATCTATTAACAAGTATAGACAAGAAAAGCATGAGGAAGTTATTTACAGAAGCAGTAAGGAAATAATTAAAGAGGCCAAAAAAGAAGTCAAAGAGCTCTTGGAAGGATTTGAAGATTTGGAGAAGATTTTATAGTGAGCTATGAGTTGCTTTCTTTCCAGCTCCAATAACTCTCCCTTCCCACTATAACATGATCTAAGACTGAAATGCCCAGAAGCTCTCCTGATTCAACTAACTTTTCTGTAACTTCCAAGTCTTCAGGGCTCGGAGACGGGTCACCAGAGGGATGATTATGAACTAAAATTATTCTTGACGCTGAATTTCTGATTGCAAGTTTGAATGTTTCCCTTTGATCAATGAGGGAGGAATCAAGGGTGCCTTTAGTGATGAATTCCTCTTTTATGACTGAGTTTTTCTTGTTTAAGTGTAGAACTATAAAATTCTCCTGTTTTTCGTTTTTCAATCTCTCATGAAATAAATTGAATACATCCTTAGCATACTTTATTTTATTTACAGGAAACTTATAGCTAGAGTATCTTTTTGCTAGTTCTGCTATAGATAGTAGGTTAATGGCTTTCGCACCGCCAATACCTTTTATTTTTCTCAACTCATCTATTGAACAGTCAAATAAACTATCTAGACCGTATCGTTTTATTAGATAATTGGCTAATTCTAAGACGTTCTGCCCCTTAGTGCCTGTCCTAAGAATTATTGCTAATAGTTCTGCATCACTTAAAGCTTTAGAGCCGTATTTTAGAAATCTCTCTCGAGGTTTGCTGTCATTTGGAAGGTCTTTGATTCTCATGGCTATTCTTTCTTTTTTCTTTTTAGGGTTATCTCGCCATTCTTAGTTTCCCCATATAATTCTTCGCCCTCAGTCAGGCCTGATTCTTTTACATGCATCTCTGGCAGGACTATGACATACTTATAATAGGTTTTATTGCCTCTCTTCTTAGATAATTGCTTTTGAATCTTCATTAAATCTTAAAGAATTGGGCTTTTTTATAGTTGTTGGTACCTACCACTATAAAGTTACTAAGTCGGTACCGAAAGATATAATAATATCTTTATCGACATAAGAGTATGAAGGGTAAGAAGAAAAGATTTGGATTTATGGGAATTGGATGGAAGAGCAAATTACTAAAGAAAAGAGCTACATTCTATATCTCCATAAACAAACTTGTAGTAGATGGATGTTGTTTAGAAAAAGGAGATGAACTTTACTCTTATCTAAGTGAAGATGAGCAAGACAGGAAAATTGTACTGGTTTATCTCGATGGAAAGAAAAGAGGGAAGAATGAAAGGTGATTCATGCGGTCTCCCAGACTTACGTATCAATTATTTAACTTTTAGTTTATATAAATAGGGGGGTGAATAAAATGAGTGATAGCCAAAGCAGATATAGCATTGTGGAAAGACTTACTGTAAAGAAATTAGAGATAATATCTCAAAAACTTGAGCTTGATTCAGATGTTAAACATAAGGAGCAAGAAATAGGGCAATTGAAAAAAGCCCTATTAGACTGGGAGAATGACATAAATCAGGATATTGAAAGGACGAAGAGGATGAAAGAAAGAGAAATAGAAAAGGCAAATATGAATTGGGAGAACGCAAAAGAAAGAAAGACTGCTAAAGAAGAGGCACTCAACGAGAAAATTAAAGCAGTTGAAAAAGCATTAGAGAGAATTGAAGAAATAAGCAAGACATCTCCAACAGTTCAATGATACATAGTCCTAAACTGCTTAGTCAAGAGTTCAGCTCATAGATTATAGCCAGGACAGCAAAGCTCATAGAAATAGAAATAGGCCATGTGCCTGAGCATTAAAACTGAAAAAAATAGCAAAGCCATGTGCTGCTTCCATTCAGATGCGAGTCTGAAGTATAAACAGACCTTATGGTTAAACAGGGGCTGCCTTTGCAGCCCTTTTTTATATGTCAAGAATTGAGTTTTCTAAAACTCGTTATGTCAAGAACTCCGAGCTAAAGCCGGGAGCGTGTCGAGAGTTCTCTTATGAGAATTCCGCCTGCCGATAAGGGCAGACTCGCTAGTTATTCTTTTTCTAATTACATTTATTAATATCCCTTTCTATATAAACATTGTGATAGCGAGGCTGTTA
>Ga0209211_10002045_pt1 | contig 35907 bp, 36 predicted proteins | sample RifGroA2_FD_183992 | JGI IMG/M metagenome (GOLD analysis project Ga0209211, IMG submission 183992) | Groundwater microbial communities from Rifle, Colorado, USA - Groundwater A2 (SPAdes) (version 2) | ecosystem: Environmental > Aquatic > Deep subsurface > Groundwater | place: Rifle, Colorado... | reverse complement strand
GAAGGGGCTATGGGCCGACCAAGTCGCTGGCGGCGAGCCTCGATGCGGAGCGGCGCGAGAGCCTCGAGCGCGATTTCATCGCCTACCACGCGGGCTTCAAGAGCGACCTCGGTGTGGCGATGCCCCGCGACTACCTCGTGACCCTCGGCACGAGAACATAGCCCACCGCATCGAGAATTTCGCTCAAGAGCGGGGCCGCCGCCGCGCCGCGGGCCAGTCGGCAAGGCGGACCACGTTGCGCCGGCGGCTCGCTCGCTCGACATAGGCATCGTCCGCCGTCACGTACACGCCCCCCGTCCTGATCGCGAGCACATGGTACGAGACGTCGTAGAACGAGACCCCCGCCATGTCTTTCATGAAGTCCAGGACGGCCAGACAGTACGCCCTGTCGAGGGCTTCTTCGGGGAACTCGTAGCCCAGCAGTGCCTCCATCGCCTCACCGGCGATGTCCGGCCGCTTGAGGCCGAGGATGTTCCCGACCTCGTACCGCCAGAGGCTCGGGAGCCGGATGAGAACGCGTTCGGCCAGGTACTCGTCCAGCAGTCGCAGCGCCGTGGCGGAATCCGTCTCATCGTCCCGCTGGAGCACCCACTTGAGGACGACAGACGCGTCGGGCACGACGACCGTCATGCCCGCCACCGGTCGCTCCGCACCGCCGCGATGATCTCATCTGCGGTCAGGGTCGCCGCGGTGCCTCGGAGCCGCCGCAGGCGTGCCGCCGCCTCCTCACGCTTCAGACGGAGCAGCTCGCGGCGCAGCGCCTCGTTGACCACGCGGCTTCGCTGGCGAGCGGGGATGAGCCGATTCAGCTCCGCCCGCACGTCCGGGTCGAGGGACACGTTCATCTTCGCCATCGTGGGCCTCCTGTCAGGATATCCACTCTAGATGCCTCAAATATGCTCCCTGCATGGACACCCAGTCAAGAGCGCCGTCCCGCACCAACACCGCCGCCGGCCTCCCCTGCGCCTGGCCCAGCCAAGAGCAGATCGAACGGCCGACCGCCAGCCGCCACCGCCCACTCACCGCAAACACCTCACTCAGCGGATCTGAAGGGCGAGGCGCAGCCGGAGGCGAGCCGAGCCAGACGGATCAGGAAGCGCGAAGCGCGCCGCGCCGAGCGGACATGGGAATCCCCGGAGCGAGGCCGCGAGCAGCACAGCACCGCGACCGGACCAAGCGAGGCGGCAAGGCGCATCACGCCCCCCCGATGAGGGCCGGAGGCCCGAAGAGGCCGAACCGCAATGCAGGGCAAGTCACGTTCAAGCGTCCCGAAGAATCGCCTCCATGCGAGCCGTGGCGCGCTCCCAGTCGAACCGGGTCCGGATCAGCTCTTGCCCGGCGCGCGCGAGACGGAGGCGCAGGTCCGAGTCGTCCACCATGCGGGCGAGGGCCCGGGCGAGCGCGTCCACGTCGCGCCGCGGCGCCACGAGCGCCGTCTCGCCATCGAGGGCGTAGTCGCGGCAGCCGCCATTGTCGTAGGTGACGAGCGCCGCGCCGCAGGCCATCGCCTCCATCGGAGGCATCCCGAGCCCCTCGTCCCAGGATGGGCAGAGATAGATCGGGCAGCGGCTGTAGAGCCAGGCCAGGCGCTCCTGCGGCAGGTTCTCGAAGAACTCGTCGTAGGGCAGCGGCGTGCGCGGGGCCTTGACGCCGAAGCCCACCAGCCGCAGCTCCGCGTGCCGGGCGCTCACGCGCGAGTAGGCATCGAGCCCCTCGGGAACGCCCTTCCAGTCGTACTCGTGGTGGAGCATGAGCACGCGCAGGAGCCCGTCATCGCGCTCGGGCGGGGCCGGGTGGAAGAGAGCGGCGTCCACGGGCGTCACGAGCACCTCGGCGTCCTGCCCGAAGCGCTCGCGCATGATGCCGGCGAGCCACGTGGAGATGACGATCTTCCGGAGCGGGAGACGGTACGTCTCGTCCACGCGCCCCCCCTCGCCGTGGTAGAGACTCTCGTAGTGCTGGATCAGGTAGAGCTTCCTGCCGCAGCGGAGAGGCGCAACTGCCACGGCCGCCGCCGACTGCCAGGCCGTGGCGACCACCGCATCACCATCGGGCAAGTGCTCTCCGTCCCAGGAGGCGACCCATCGCAACCGCGCGCGGAAGTCCGGCATCCAGTCGGGGCCGCGGCGCGCCCGGTTGCGCCACCACGACTTGACGTCGCTCCTCACCGGGACGATCACCGACACCTCGTGCCCGCGCCCGGCGAGACGATCGGCGTAGGTGAGGATGGCCCGCACGCCGCCCGCGATGCGGATGTGGGGCGCGAGGAACGCGATCTTCACGTGCCGTACACCATCGTGCCGGGCCAAATGACGAGCCAGACGAGGCCCCGCTGTGCGAGCCACAGCCGCAGGCGCGGCGAGCGGAGATGGACACTCGGGCGAGCGGAGCGAGCCAGCGCGGGCGCGAGGCGTACGTGAGTGTACGTTGAGCGCCCGCGCCGACCGAGAACGTGGCCAAGGGAGCCGCAGCCGGAGGCGAGGCGAGCGGAGGTGGACATCCGGCGAGCGTGAGCGAGCCGTGGCGACGTCAGTTGGGCCGGCACTAAATGGCCATCGAGACCTGGCCCGTCCGGCGGTACGCCCCCGGGTCCAGCACCACGTTGATGCACCAGACCTCACTCGAGCCGAGCGCGCGCTCGAGCGCCGGGCGGAGATCCTTCGGGTCGGTGACCTGCACCCCGCGGCCGCCGAGCGCCTCCACCATCCGGTCGTAGCGCGTGAACGGCAGCGAGGTGCCCACCGCGCGCTCCTCGCCGAAGAAGGAGAGCTGGGGGTTCCGGATCTGCCCCCAGCCGCCATCGTTGCCGATGATCACGGTCATGGGCAGGCCGAAGCGCACCGCCGTCTCCATCTCAATGCCGTTGAGCCCGAAGGCGCCGTCCCCCGCGATCAGGAGCACCCGCTGATCGGGGTGCAGCAGCTTGGCGGCGATGGCGAAAGACGGCCCGACGCCGAGACAGCCGAAGGGGCCCGGGTCGAGCCACTGCGCGGGACGCTGCAGCGCGACGACCTTGGAGGCACACCCGACCACGTCGCCCCCGTCGCCGACCACCGTCGTGCCCGCATCCACCACCGCGGCGATCTCGTGGGCCATCCGGTAGTGGCTGATGGGGACGCCGTCCGAGTGCCGCTCCGCCGTGAGCTTCGCCTGGCTGTCGCTTTCCTTCCGTCTGACGACCTGGCGCCAGGATTCGACCCGGCCCGAGAGCCCCGCCGGCAGCGCGTCGGCAACCTGGCGGAGGATGAGGCCGATGTGGCCGCTGAGACCGAGGGCCAGCGGGCGGTTGCGTCCCAGCTCCACCGGGTCCGAGTCCACCATCACCACCGTCGCCTCCTCGGCGAAGCTCGGCGGCCGGCCGTAGCCGAGCCGGAAGTCGAGCGGCGTCCCCAGCACGAGGACGAGGTCGGCCTGGCCGAGGGCGAAACCCCGCGCCTGGGAGAAGGCCTGCGGATGATCGCTCGGCAGGCAGCCGCGCCCGGCGCCGTTCATGAACACCGGCACGCCCGCGCGCTCGGCGAAGGCTGCGAGGTCCTTGGCCGCGTCATCCCAGTAGACGCCGCTGCCCGCGATCACCACGGGACGCTCGGCGCGGGCCAGGAGATCGACGAGGCGCTGGATGGAATCGGGATCGGCCGCCTGGCGCTCGCGGTGGACGTAGCCGGTCGGCATCGGCGCGAGCCTGTCCTCGATCATGGTCATGAGGAGATCCACCGGGATCTCGACGAACACGGGCCCCGGGCGACCCGTGAGCGCCGTGCGGATCGCCGTCGTCAGCACCTCGGGGATCTGACGCGTCTCGGGCACTGTCCACGAGCCCTTGGTGACGGGCCGGAGCAGCGCCACCTGCTCGGTTTCCTGGAGCGCCCCCAGCCCACGCAGCCCCAGCGGCGCCGCTCCGCCGATGAGCAGCAGCGGGCTCCGCGCCGAGTGGGCGTTGGCCACGCCGGTCACGGCATCGGTCACGCCGGGTCCGGCCGTGACGACAGCCACGCCAATGTTCCGCGTCAGCCGCGCGTAGGCGTCCGCCGCATGGGCGCAGGCCTGCTCGTGGCGCATGTCCACGACCCGGATCCCCTCGGTCACGCAGCCGTCGTAGATGGGCAGGATGTGGCCGCCGCAGAGCGTGAAGACATGCCCCAACCCCGCCTGCTTGAGGGTGCGCGCGACGAGGTGTCCACCGGTGAGATCCGCCATGAGAGATCCTCCCTCACCAGAACTTTTCCCACCGGACGCTTTTCCGGTCCATCCCCTTCCGGACCAGCACCTCCCGCACCTGCTTGATCGTCGCCTCCCCGCCGCAGACGTAGACGAGCAGGCGGTCCACGCTATGAACGAGCCGGTCCACCGCCTCGTGCGCCTCGCCCCTCTCGCCGCGCCAGCGTGCCTCCGCCTCGCGCACCGCGGGGAAATAGGAGAAGGACGGGAAGCGCCGCGCCAGCGAGCGGAACTCGGCGTCGTAGACGAGCCGGCTCGGATCGCGCGCCCAGAAGATGAGCCCGCTGGGCCGCCCGTAGCCGGTCTCGTAAAGCTCGCTGAGGATGGAGCGGATGGGCACGATGCCGATCTCCTCCGCGACGAACAGCGCGCGCCGCGGGTCCGCGCGGGTGAAGACGAAGCCGCCAGTGGGCCCCTTGAACTGGACGGGGTCGCCCGGCTTGAGCGAGCGCACCCACTCCGACCCCATGCCCGCGGGCGCCACGTCCACCGAGAGCGTGATGACCCGCCGCCTGGTAGGCGAGGAGGCCACGCTGTAGGCGCGGACGTTCTTCGGACCGAAGGGGACGGACACCCACTGGCCGGCCTGGAAGTCGAGCGCCTCGGGCTCGACCATGCGCAAGTCCACCTCGATCACGTCGCGGGTGAGCGCACGGGCCGCGATGACCTCGGCCCGGCACTGGCGCGGCTTCTGGGCCACCGCTCAGCTGTTCCGGAAGCGCGGGATGATCTCGGCGGCGATGGCCTCGAGCTGCTCGCGCTGATCCTCGGGGCGGCAGATGGGATTCATCACGAAGTACCGGCAGCCCGCCCGGACGAAGGCCTCCATCTGCTCGGCGCACTGGGCCACGTTGCCGATGATCCCGTACTTCTCGGCGAGCGGGCCGAAGTCCTGGGCGTAGCGCTGGCTCAGCCGCTCCACCCACAGGGCCCGCGCCGCCTCGTAGTCCTGCCCGATGGTGATGAACGTGAGATGCGCCGGCACGAACCCATCCAGCGAGCGGCCCGCCCCGTCGGCGGCGGCGCGGATCTTCTCCAGGCTCTCGGCGTAGCGCTTCGCCTGGATCACGTAGGACATCCAGCCGTCACCCTGGCGTCCCGCCCGCAGGAGCGCCGCGTCGGAGCGCCCGCCGATCCAGATGGGAGGGCCCGGCTGCTGGACGGGCTTGGGGTCGATGCTCACCGACTCGAACCGGGTGAAGCGCCCCTTGAAGGAGGCCGGGGTGTCGCGCCAGAGGGTCCGGATCACCTCGATGCCCTCGGTGACGCGGGCGCCGCGCTCGTTGTAGGGAACGCCGCAAGCCTCGAACTCCTTGGGGTTCTCCCCGCCCACGCCGACGCCGAAGATGAGCCGTCCGCCGGAGAGCACGTCCAGCGTGGACGTGATCTTGGCCACCACCGTGGGGTGCCGCAGGGCCAGCAGATAGACGGCAGTGCCGAGCCTGACGCGCTTCGTGATCCCCGCGTAAGCCGCCAGCAGCGTGAGCGACTCGTAGAGCGGGTTGTGGAAGGAGATGTGGTCGCCGGTCCAGAGGGAGTCGAAGCCGAGCTCATCGACACGCTGAGCCAGCGCGAGCTGCCGCTCGGGCGGCTGGGTTGCGAGGGAGGCGCCGAACTGGATCGGGGGCACGCGCTACCTCGGGAACGCATCCTTGACGCCGCCATCCACGGTGAGCGTGCATCCGGTGGTCTTCGCCGAGCGGTCGGAGGCGAGGAAGAGCACGGCCTCGGCCACGTCCTCGGGCAGGATGGGCTGGGCGAGGAGGTTCCGCTTGCGGTAGAAGTCCTCCAGGTCGTCCATCGCGATGCAATGGGCGCGGGCCCGCTCGCGACGGACCTCCTCCGACCAGAGCTTCGACTCCCGGAACACGGCGTCCGGATTCACGATGTTCGAGCGGATGCCGTGGGGCCCGCCCTCGAGGGCGAGCACCTTGGCGAGCTGGGCCTCGGCCGCCTTGGAGGCCGAGTACGCGGCGAAGTCCTTGCCGGGCGACATCACGTTCTTCGTCGCGACGAAGACGAAGGCGCCCCCGAGCCCCTGCGCCTTGAACAGCCGCATCCCCTCGCGCGCCACCAGGAAGTGGCCGGTGGAGTTCACCGCGAACGACCGCTCCCAGTCGGCGAGCTCCATGCGATCCACGGGCGCCGAGTGGGCGATACCGGCGTTGGAGACGACAATGTCGATCCCGCCATAGGCGAGCACCGCCTCCTCGAACGCGGCCCGCACCGACGCCTCGCTCGCCACGTCCATGCCGAGGCCGATGGCGCGTCCCCCTCCGTGGGCGGTGCAGAGATCGTCAGCGGCCTTGCGGGCGCCCGCGGCGTCGAGGTCGGCCAGGACCACGTGGGCCCCCTCGGCGGCCAGGCGCAGCGCCACCGCCCGGCCGATGGCCCCCGCGGCCCCCGTGACGAGCGCGACCCGGCGAGACAGCTCCCGCTCCGGCGGCGCCTGGGCCAGCTTGTACAGCTCCAGCGGCCAGTACTCCACGTCGAAGGCGTCCTGCGCCGCGAGCGACACATAGGGCCCGAAGGACGAGGCCGCCCCCAGCACCGAGACGGTGTGGTGATAGATGTCGCTGACGATGCCCGCGGTGCGGCGGTCCTTCCCGGCGGTGAACATGCCGAGTCCCGCGATCACGATCACGCGCGGGTACGGGTCGGTGAGCGTCGCGCCCTGCCGGTTGTGCGCATCGAAGTACGCCGCGTAGTCGGCGGCGAAGCCCGCCACGGAGGTGGCGAGCGCGGCCTTCACCGCCTCGGCATCGGCGGGGCGGTCCACGGGCACGAAGCAGGGCAACCGCTTGGTGTAGAGCGTGTGATCCGGCGTGGCGGGCCCCACCCCGCAGAGGCCCTGGGCCTCGCGGGAGGCAGCGAACTCGAGCACGTCGGGGGCGTCATCGAAGAGCACGATGGCGCGCCGGGCCCGACTGACGAGGCCCCGCAGGTGGGGTGCGGCGGCGAGCGCCACGCGCCGGCGCGCCTCGGCCGGCGGCGCCTCGATGGCGACGCCGCCGAAGCGGACCCGCCCCTTCGCCTGACGCGCGATGGCCTCCTCCGCCCGGCTGATCAGCTCCACCGTGGCGAGGTAGGCGTCCTTGATGGTCTCCCCCCAGCAGATGGTCCCGTGCTTCTCGAGGAGGATGGCCCGCAGCCCGGGCCGCCTCTGCACGAGATCGGCCACCTCGCGCGAGATCCGGAAGCCCGGACGCCGGTAGGGCAGCGCCACCACCTCGTCGCCGTACACCTCGCGCAGCACCTCGGCGGAGCGGGCATTGTTCGTGAGCGAGACGATCGCGTCGGCATGCGTGTGGACCACGGCCGCGGCCGGGAGGAAGCCGTGCAGCAGGGTCTCGATGGACGGGCGCGCGCCGCCCGGCTCCTGGAGGCCGAAGCGCAGGTAGTCCACCATCTCCTGGTCGCCCATGTCCTCGCGCGGGAGCAGCGCCAGGATGTCGTCCATGCGGACGCCGGGGAAGTCCTTCCGCCGGATGCTCTTCAGGTCCGAGCCGCTGCCCTTGACCCGCAGCACGCGCACCTCGCGGCCGCGGTGGTCGCGCTCGCTGCGCTTGATGGACGTGTTGCCGCCGCCCCAGACCACGAGCGAGGCCTCGGCGCCCACGAGCCGGGAGGCGTAGACGAGGAGGTCGAGGTCGTCGAGATCGCGGGCCGCTGCGCCGTCCCACCGAGAGTTCATGCCGTCCTCACCATACCCGAATCGGGCGAATCGGTAAAGGCGACGCCGATTTGTCGGTCTCTAAAGACAGTCACTTGACGCATCATTTGACAGCACCTGACGAGCACCGAGTCTCACTGAATCGAGGCGTTCGGCGACAAGGACCGGCGCGAGCTGAGGAAGGCAGATGCGGCCCCGAGCGCCAAGATCCTGAACCTCGGGAAGGCGCTGGCCCAGGCCGCCGCCGCTCACGGCCATGAGGCAACTTCCGCCGAGCTGGGCGCCCAGGGCACGGCGCGTTGACACTCCCGCGCCCGGCCCCTATCTTAGGGAAGCCCGCACCAGCGCCAGGCAGCAGGACCCCGCGAGAAAGGACCGGCCATGATCGGAGACCGGCAGCTCACCCCAGAGGAAGCGGCGTACGCCGACGAGGCCTCGCGCAAGATCCGCGCGCTCGTCCCGCCCGACCTGCCCGAGCGGATGGATCGCAACGAGATCCTCTACCCCAAGGACTACCTCCGCGCCATGGCCAAGCACCATTACCTCGGCGTGCAGGTGCCCGCCACCTTCAACGGCGGCGGGCTCACCATCCTCCACGACGCGCTCGTGAACGAGATGGCCGGGCACTGGGGGTCGGCGACGCTGGCCTGCTCGCGCTCCTTCACCTCCCACGGCGGCTTCATTCTGTGGAAGTACGGCTCGGACTACCTCCACGACCACTACCTGCGCCCGACCCTCGCCGGCGAGAAGTTCGTCTGCCAGGCACTCACGGAGCCGGGCACGGGCTCCGATGCCGCCGCCATCGAGACCACGGCCGAGCGGCGCGGCCAGACCTATGTGCTCAACGGGCAGAAGCGCTTCATCGACGGCGCGCAGAGCGTGGACTTCATCATCGTGGCGGCGAAGGTGCGCCGCGGCGGCCGCGAGGCCATGGCGATGTTCTGCGTGGACACGGACCGTCCCGGCTATGTGATCAAGGAGGTCCAGAGCGACTGGATGGGCTTCCGCGGGCTCGGCTCCGCCTGGATCGCCTTCGAGAACCTGGAGATCCCCGCGACGAACCTCATCGGCGAGGAGTCCCAGGGCTGGAAGATCCTCATGGAAGAGCTGGCGCTCGAGCGCGTCGTGGCCACGCGGGCCCAGCTCGGCCAGGCCCACCGGGCGCTCTCCATCGCTGCCAACTACGCGGAGCACCGCCGCACCTTCGGCAAGCGCCTCCGCGACCACCAGCACATCGCCTTCAAGGTCGCGGAGCTCGCCACCCGCCTCGACGCCGCCTACCTCCTCAACACCCGCGCGGCCCGGCTGCTCCAGGAGGGGCGCGGCAAGGAAGCGCGGCTCGAGGTGGCCATGGCGAAGCTGGCCGGCGTGGAGGCGGCCTGGGAGGTCGTGGACGAGTCGCTGCAGATCCTCGGCGGCATCGGCTACACGAAGAAGTACCCGGTGGAGCGCATCCTCCGCGACGTGCGCGCCTCGCGGCTCACCGCCGGCTCCACCGAGATGATGCGGCTGATCATCCAGCAGGTGGCCTTCGACCGGCTCCGGGATCCCGACTTCCGCGGCGAGCTGGTGGGCCGGGAGCTCGAGGGCTCCCCCGTCCAGGGGCCCCGGAGGGAGACGACGCGATGAGAGGGCTGATGATGGACTACCCGCTCACCCTCACCCAGTTCTTCGAGCGGACCCGGCGGGTGTACCCGAAGAAGGTGCTCGGCACCCGCGTGCCAGGGGTGGGGCTCGAGAAGCTCACCTACGCCGCCTGGGCCGACCGCACGGCCCGTCTCGCCGCGGCACTGGCCCGGCTCGGCGTGAAGAAGGGGGACCGGGTCGGGACCCTGGCATGGAACTCCCACCGCCACCTCGAGGTCTACTTCGCCGCCCCCATGATGGGCGCCGTGCTCCACACGGTGAACCTGCGGCTAGCGCCCCAGGACATCACCTACATCGTCAACCACGCCGAGGACCAGGTGCTGATCGCCGATGCGAGCCTCTGGCCCATCCTCGAGCCCATCCGGAAGGACCTCAAGACCGTCCGGCACATCATCATGATGAAGAACGCCCCGGGCGAGGAGCTCCCGCCCGGCAGCCTGGACTACGAGGCGCTGCTCCGCGAGGCCGCCCCCGTGACCGACTGGCCGCGGCTCGACGAGAACGACGCCGCGGGCATGTGCTACACCTCGGGCACCACGGGGCACCCCAAGGGCGTCGTCTACTCGCACCGGGCCGTCTACCTCCACTCCTTCGTCTCGTCCATGGCCGACACATTCGGCGTGTCGGAGCGCGACGTCATCCTGCACATCGTCCCCATGTTCCACGCCAATGCCTGGTGCGTGCCCTTCGCGGGGGTGCTCAACGGCGCCACCCAGTTCTTCGGCGGGCCGAACCCTCAGCCGCGCGACATCATCGAGATGATCCACAACGAGCGCGTCACCTTCGTGGGCGCGGTGCCCACGGTGTGGATCGCGATCCACGCGATCCTGGAGAAGGAACCCCAGTGGGACATCTCCTCCGTCCGCTGCATCCCCATCGGCGGGTCGGCGGCGCCGCGGAGCCTACTGGAGATCTTCGACAAGAAGTACGGCGCCAACATGCTCCACGCCTGGGGCATGACGGAGATGACCCCCCTGGGCACCACGTGCCGGCTCAAGTCCTACATGGAGGCGTTGCCCGACGAGGAGCGCTACGCCATCAAGGCCAAGCAGGGCTTCGCCGTGGCCGGCGTGGACCTCCGCATCGTGGACGAGGCCGGCCGGGAGCAGCCGTGGGACGGCAAGAGCGTGGGCGAGATCCAGGTGCGAGGGCCGTGGATCGCCAGCGGCTACTACAACAACCCCGCCGGCGCCGCGCAGCTCACCGCCGACGGCTGGTTCCGCACCGGGGATGTGGCCGCCATCGACTCCGAGGGCTATGTCCAGATCACCGACCGCACGAAGGACCTCATCAAGTCCGGCGGCGAGTGGATCTCGAGCGTGGACCTCGAGACCACCATCATGGGCCACCCCAAGGTCCTGGAGGCCGCCGTCATCGCGGTGCCCCACGAGCGCTGGCAGGAGCGGCCGCTGGCCTGCGTGGTGCCCAAGCCCGAGTACAAGGACTCGCTCACGGCGCAGGAGATCCTCGACTACCTCGCCCCGCGCGTGGCCAAGTGGTGGCTGCCCGACGAGGTGACCTTCATCGAGGCCGTGCCCAAGACCAGCGTCGGCAAGTTCGACAAGAAGGTCCTGCGCGAGCGGTTCAAGGCCTGGACGCCGAAGGCGTGAACACGGGGACCGGATGCGCAGCGTAGCCGACGAGCTTCGCGCCGAGGACCGCCAAGCGCTCCGCGCGCTCAGCGCCGCCGAGCGCGTCGCTCTCGCGCTGGCTCTGGGGGAGCGCGATCTGGAGATCTTCCGCGCGGCCCGGCGGCCGCCGCTCCCCCGTGCCGAGGCGAGACGGCTCCTGGACCGCCAGCGTCAGCGCGGCCGGCGGCGCTCTGGCTGCATCGACGCGTTGCTGGCGTGAGCCGGCTTCCGGCGGCGGCGGCCCTGCTGCGCGCGCGCGGGACGTCCTTCGCGGTGATCGGCGCCGCGGCCATGGCGGTGCACGGCGTGAGTCGCGCCACCGGCGACCTCGATCTCCTGGTCGTCGACCAGGCCTGCCTGTCCGAGGCGTACTGGGAGAGCCTCCGGGCTGCCGGTGCTCTGGTGAGCATCCGAAGGGGCGATGCCGACGACCCGCTCGCGGGAGTGGTGAGGCTCTCAAGAGCGACGGAGCCGCCCCTCGATGTGGTCGTCGGAAAGAGCGCCTGGCAGGCGGGGATTGCGAGCCGCGCCGCCGAGGCCGCGATCGAGGGAACGGCCGTGCCGGTCGCGGGCCGAGCCGACCTGATCCTCCTCAAGCTCTACGCGGGGGGGCCCCAGGACGCCTGGGACATCCACCAGCTGCTCGACGACGCGGAGCGCGCCGCCACCGTGGCGGCCGTCGAGAGCCGCCTCTCCGCCCTGCCCCGCGAGTGCCGGACGCTGTGGGCTCGTGTCGTCGGCGGCCCGGGCGACAGCGGGGGCTGACCCCGCGCGTCGTCGTCCTGCCCAGGCCTGGTCGGGCCGTGAGACCGCGCAGTGGGAGGGGCCCCGATCACCGTGGTCTCGCGCCGCGGGCTGGCGGCGCTCAAGCGCCCACGGAACGAGGCCTATCTCGTTCGGGACCTCGTCACCATCGCGCCTGTGACCACCCGAGTCCGGCGGATTCCCACCGAGGCGCCGCTCGGCCCGGACGAGGGGTTGCCGAAGCGCTGCGTGGCGAACCTCGACGCCATCACGACCATCCCGAAACGGGCGCTGACCGCTCGCGTGGTTGCCCTGTCCCTCGAGAAGGTGGCTGCCATCGACCGGGCCCTCCGTTTCGCCCTCGCCCTGCCGCAGTGATTCCCGGCGCCGGCCCCCCGCCTCGCCCCCGCCACTGCCGGACGCCATAATCCGCCGTGCCCTTCGTCTACATCCTGCGGTGCCGGGACGGGTCGCTCTACACGGGGAGCGCGAAGGATGTCGCCCGCCGCCTCGCGCAGCACGCGAGCGGGCGCGCCTCGCGCTACACGCGCTCGCGGCTGCCGGTCACCCTCGTCTGGACGCGCCGGGTCCGCTCCTGGAGTCGCGCGCTCAGGGAAGAGCGCCGCATCAAGGCGCTGACGCGCGCGCAGAAGTTTGCTATCGTCGGATCCGTATCGGACAGGCACGGCTCGCGCAATCGAGGAACTGGACCGGAGGGGGCCCGCCGGCTCCCCAGGAGGAGGGTGCCATGAACATCGCACATCTGCTGGCTGGGAAAGGCCGCGGGGTGGTCACGATCGGGCCGGAGGACAGCATCCGGCAGGCGCTCGGCCTCCTCGCCCAGCACAACATCGGCGCCCTGATCGTGGTGGACAACCGGCAGCAGCCGGTGGGGATCCTCTCGGAGCGCGACATCGTGCGCGAGGCGGCGAGGAATGAGGGCGTGTTTGCCCAGCCCGTGAGCGCGCTCATGACGCGCAATGTGGTCATCGGCGCGCCGCAGGACGACGTGCAGGCCGTCGCACACACCATGACCGAGCGGCGGATCCGCCACGTGCCGGTGATGGACCAGGGAGCGCTGGTGGGGATCGTCTCGATCGGCGATCTGGTGAAGGCGCAGCGCGACGAGTACCTGGGAGAGCTGGAGACCATGCAGACCCAGCTCCTGGCCAACAAGACCTGAGAGGGGATCGATGACCCAACCCGGAACCGAGGCTCGCCCGCTCCGTGTCGCCGTCGTCGGCGCCGGCCCCACGGGGTTCTACGCCACCGACCAGCTGCTCAAGCAGGCGGGGCTTGTCGCCGAGGTCGACATGTTCGACCGCCTGCCGACTCCCTACGGCCTGGTGCGCGCCGGGGTGGCGCCGGATCACCAGAAGATCAAGTCCGTCACGGCCGCCTTCGAGAAGGTGGCCGCCCACCCGCGCTTCCGCTTCTTCGGCGGAGTCGAGCTCGGGACGCACGTGACGGTGGCCGACCTCCGGCAGCACTACCACCAGCTCTTCTACTGCACCGGCGCCCAGACCGACCGGCGCATGGGGATCCCGGGCGAGGACCTCGCGGGCAGCCACCCGGCCACCGAGTTCGTGGCCTGGTACAACGGGCATCCCGACTACCGCGATCTGCCGTTCGATCTGTCGCAGGAGCGGGCGGCGGTGGTGGGCGTCGGGAACGTGGCGGTGGACGTGGCGCGGATCCTCTGCCGCACGCATGATGAGCTGCTGGCCACCGACATCGCCGACCACGCCCTCGAGGCGCTGCGCAAGAGCCGCATCAAGGAGGTCTACCTCCTCGGCCGGCGGGGCCCCGCCCAGGCGGCGTTCACCAACCCCGAGATCAAGGAGCTGGGGGAGCTGGCCGACGCCGACATCGGCGTGCGCCCCGAGGAGGTCACGCTGGACGAGCTGAGCCGCGCGGCCCTCGAGCGCAACCCGGATCGCGCCACGACCAAGAAGGTGGAGATCCTCCAGGCCTACGCGCTGCGGAAGCCCAGCGGCAAGACGCGGATGCTCACGGTGCGCTTCCTGGTCTCTCCTGTGGAGCTCATCGGCAACAGCGCCGGCGAGGTGGTGGCCATGCGCCTCGTGAAGAACACGCTCCGGGCCACGGCGACCGGGACGCTGCAGCCGAAGCCGACCGGCGAGATCGAGGAGCTCCCGGTGGGGCTGGTTTTCCGCTCGGTGGGCTACCGGGGAGTGCCGCTCCCGGGCGTGCCCTTCAACGAGAGCTGGGGAGTCATCCTCAACGAGAAGGGGCGGGTCCTCGACCCCGGCACGAAGCAGCCGCTCGTTGGCGAGTACACCGGCGGCTGGATCAAGCGCGGGCCCACCGGCGTCATCGGCACCAACAAACCGGATGCCGCCGAGACCGTGGCCTGCATGGTCGAGGACCTGGCGCAGGGGCTCACGCTCCATCCCGCCGCGCCCAGCGCCGAGGCCGCCGAGCGGCTCATCCGGGAGCGCCAGCCGCGATTCTTCTCGTTCCAGGGCTGGCTCAGGCTCAACGAGCTGGAGGTGGGTCGCGGCCGGGCCGTGGGCCGGCCGCGCGTCAAGTTCACGCGGGTGGAGGAGATGCTGGAGGCCCTCGGCCGCTAGCCGCAGATGCGCCGGATGTCGGCCCAGTCGTAGCCGTCGAGGAGCTTCCGTGAGGGCGCCGGCACCGGCGCGCGGGCGAGCCGCGTGAGCCGGGCGACCCGCTCCTCCGGAGCCGGGTGGGTCGAGAGGTACTTGAGCAGCGGCCCCGCCTCGCCGCGCCGCTTCTCCATCCCCTCGAAGAACGCGATCATGCCCGCGGGATCGATGCGGGCCGCGAGCAGGAGCCGCATGCCCCCGGCGTCGGCTTCCTCCTCCGCGGCGCGGCTATAGCGCAGCGTGCCCAGCACGCGGGCGCTCTCGAGCCCGTAGGCCATGACGCCGCTCACGTCCCCCGTGAGAGCCGTGAAGAGAAGCCCGGTGGACACATGCTGGACCAGTGCCTTCGTGGCGTGGCGCTGCAGCACGTGCTCGATCTCGTGGGCCAGCACTCCCGCCAGCTCCTCGGGCGTGCGCGTCTCCTCGAGGAGCCCCCGGAAGACCACGATGAAGCCCCCGGGCGCCGCGAGAGCGTTGACCGTCGGATCGTCCACCACGGTGACGCGGAACGTGTAGGGTGTCCGGGGGAGCGGCGCGATCACGACCTTGACCATGTCGTCGATGATTCGCTGGCGCGTCGGCTCGGCGCACGCCTTCCCCGCCGGCACCAGATGCTCCACGATCGAACGGCCGAAGCGCTCCTCCCAGGAGACGGGCACGCGCGCGGCCGCCACGGCCGCCGCGGCAGGGATGCCCCAGAGATAGAGCCCCGCCGCGATGGCGACCACCGCGAGGGCCGCAAGAACCGTGAGCGCCACGCGCCTGCGGCGACGGCCGGGATCGTGGAAGCGCGACGCGACCTCCGGGGAGATCCCGTGAAGACTCGCCAGGAAGTCGGCATCCGCCACCAGCAGGGCCTCGGGCAAGTCCCCACCTCGCTCGAGCCGCACCTCTTCTCCTGCGTAGGAGCCCTGGGTCTGACGGACCTCGCCGTAAGGCCACCAGAGCGTCGCGCCGCTCTCGGTGCTCACCTCGAGCCCGCCGCGCATCAGCCGGATCTGCGCCCGCTGGCGCGCGGGCGTCCGCCCGTCCAGGTACACGCCCTCCCAGTCGCTCCTGACGCTAGCCGAGGTCAAAACCGCCCCCCACGTCCAGCAGGCCGGCGAGCCCCTCTCCCGTCGCCGAGGCTGCCCGCGCGTCCTGCTGGATGGCGTCCAGATCCAGCGGCCCCTCGAGCGTCAGGTAGCGGAAGGCGAACCGGACGCTCCGCACCCTGGCCCAGGGCCAGGCGAGCCCCAGCGTCAGAACAAGCAAGAGGAGATTGCCTGCCATCAACCGGAGGAGCGGCCAGCCCGTCACCGTGGAGCGGAAGCGCGCCGCGCCAAAACAGGTGTGCCCCCAGAAGTAGCGCCGCTTCCGCGCCAGGTACCAGAACCAGATGAGCCCCAGCGTGAAGGGCGTCAGCAGGAGCGTCAGGAGGAAAGGCCCGAACAGGGCCCGGCCGGCACCGTCGAAGTCGAAGCGCCGGGTGCCGAACCAGGAGTTGGCAGTCATGAACGCGTGGCGCTGGGTGTCGAAGAACGGGTAGTAGAGGCCGAAGGTGAAGGAGCTCGCCACCGACCCCACGACGAAGATCTTCACGAAGTCCCGCGCCCGGCCGCGGAACGAAAAGCGGATCCCCCGCCACGAGGAGCGGCTCAGCCGGTAGCGGCGGGCCCCCACCGTCGCCAGCGGGATGAAGACCACGAGCAGGAGGTACATCAGCAGGCCCGCCAGCACCTTGAGCCCGATCCAGACATCGAGGACGTCGCGCACGACCGTGAGCACGATGACTGGAACGACGAAGAAGAGCATGGCCTTGAGGAAGCCGATCAGGAGCTCCCGCCCGGTCCCGTGATAGGCGAAGCGGTCGCCCTCGATCTCCGACTGGCTCAGCACGTACCTCCGGACACGCACCTTCGCCCAGAAGTAATAGACGCCCAGCGTCACCAGCGTGAACAGGACGTTGACGATGTAGATGCCGAACAGCGAGCCACCGCCGCCGTGGAAGAAGAGCCGACGTCGCGGCACCGCGCCGGTGTCAAGCAGGGCCCAGCCTCCTCTCCAGATGACGGGCGTAGCGCGACATGGAGTAGGTGCACACCCAGTAGATGACGGCGATGAAGAGGTACAGCTCGAAGGGGCGGATCTCCCGGTTGTTGACCACCTGGGCGGCCTTCGTGAGGTCCATGAAGCCGATGATGGAGGCCAATGATGTGTCCTTGAAGAGGACGATGAACTGGGTGACGAGCGACGGGATCATGTTCTTCAGCGCCTGGGGGAGGACGACGTGCCGCATGGTCTGCGCGCCCGTGAGTCCCACGGCCGTCGCCGCCTCCACCTGTCCGCGGGGCACCGACTGGATGCCGGCCCGCACGATCTCCCCGAGATAGGCGGCCTCGAAGATGACGAAGGCCGCCAGGGCCACCCCGAACTCCGGGATGGCCGTCTGCAGCACGATGGGCATGATGAACCACATCCAGAAGATCACCATGACCAGCGGCACGCCCCGGAAGAACTCCACGTAGAGGGTGGCGGGGAGGCGGATCCACGCCTGCGGGGCGAGCCGGCCGAGGCCGATGAAGATGCCGAGGACGAAGCCCAGCACGATGGCGGGGATGGCCAGCCGCAGCGTCCCGCCCACGAAGTTGCCGAATCCGAGGAACCCCTGGATCAGCAGGAACGGCAGGTTGCGCCAGACAACCCCGAAGTCCAGCATTACCATGGCGCGGGCACCCGGACTGTCGTCCGCCCGCGCCCTGCGACTCGCTCCGCTCGTCCCCTCCCCATCACGCGGGCACCCGGACTGCCGTCCGCCCGCGCCGAGCGCCCGGCCTCCGCGCGAGACTCATCGGCTCTCCCCACGGCCGCCGGTGATGAGGCCGGGGATGGCCGTCCGCCGCTCTACCCACCCCATGATGGAGGCGATGGTCACGCACAGGACGAGGTAGACCAGCGTCCCGGCCGTCAGCGCCTCGATGGCCTTGGCCGTGTAGGTCTCGATCTGGCGCGTCTGGAACGTCAGCTCCGCCACGCTGATCGTGAGCGCCACCGAGGAGTTCTTGAGCAGGTTCAGCGACTCGCTGGTGGCCGGGGGAATGATGAGCCGGAGCGCGATGGGCAGGATCACGTGGCGATAGGCCTGGGCCACGGTGAGGCCGGAGGCCACCGAGGCCTCGATCAGCGTCCTCGGGATGGACTGGATGCCGGACCGGAGGACCTCGGAGAAGCGCGCGCCGCTGTAGACTCCCAGCGCGCAGACCGCCGCCCAGAACTCGAGGCTGTGGGCGAAGACCCAGTCCTGGAGGGCGCGCGGCAGGAGCGGTGGCACCCCGAAGTACCAGAAGAACATCCAGACGAGGAGCGGGACGTTCCGGAAGAACTCGACGTAGAACGTCGCCACCGCGCGCAGGGGCTTCCAGGGCGCCGTCCGGAAGGCGCCCGCGACGGTGCCGAGCACCACGGCCATCAGCCAGGCCAGGACCGACAGCTCGAGGGTGAGGATCAGGCCGCTGAGCAGCCATTGCCCCGACTGCCCGCTCCACAGCACCGACCAGTTGAACTGATACTTCACGGGGACGCCCGCTCCCGGTGAGGCATCAGCCGAGCACCGCGGCGAGCGGCACCGCGAAGAGGCGCGGACCGAGCGCGGCGGCGGACGTGCCGCCGTAGGCCAGGATGGCGGCCCGGCAGCGCGGTGTCCGATCGAGGAAGGCGCGGAGCCCGGCGGTGTCGCGCTCGTCCCAGCGGCTCGACGCCTTCACCTCGACCGCCAGGCTCTCGCGCGCCGTCTCGATGACGAAGTCCACCTCGTGGCGCCCCTGCACGTGCCAGTAGGCGAGCCGGGCCTCCGGCCACCGCGCCTCGATGGTGGCGCGGATGTTCTGCGCGGCGTAGGTCTCCACCAGAGCGCCCCTGAGGGCCGGGTCGTCCAGGCGCTCCCGCACCGAGAGCCCGCAGAGATGCGCGGCGAGCCCCGAGTCGCTCACGTAGAGCTTGGGCGACTTGATCAGCCGGCTTGCGCGGTTGGCCAGGAATGGCTCCAGCCGGTGAAACACGAAAGACGTCTCCATGAGCCCCAGCTGGCGCCCCGCCGTCGCGGTGCCGAGCTTCGCGTCACGCGCCAGCTCCGAGAGCTTGAGGACCTGGGCCGTCCGGAGCGCGGCCAGGCGCAGGAGCTGGCGGAAGGACACGAGATCGGCGACGCGGGCGAGCTCGCGCACGTCCCGCTCCAGGTACGTCTGCTCGTACCCCCTGAACCAGAGATCGGCATCTCGCGCCCGATCGAGGCACACGGCCGGCATGCCCCCGCGGAGGACGTCCGCGTCGCCGAGCGGCGAGAACGTCTGCCCTCGGGGCAGGCGCTGCGTCTCGAAGAAGCGCTTCAGGAACGGCTCCGCGCGCAGCTCCCCCGCGGCCTCGCGCGGGGTGAACGGCCAGAGCGTCAGGTACACTGCCCTCCCGGCCAGGCTCTCGGTGATGCCCCGGAGCAGCGCGAAATTCGCCGAGCCGGACAGCAGGAAGCGTCCCGGACGGCGATCGCGGTCCACTTCCAGCTTGATCGCCGTCAACAGCTCCGGGCATTTCTGCGCCTCGTCGATCGTCAGGGGCGGCCCACCGCGAACGAAGGCCGCCGGGTCCCGCCGGGCAGCCTCGAGCTGAGCGAACTCGTCGAGGCTCAGGTAGAGGCGCCCGCCGAGCCCGGGCTCGTGCTGCAGGAAGGTGCTCTTGCCGGCCTGCCGGAGGCCGGTGACCACCACCACCGGCATCTCCGCCAGCGCCGCGCGCACGGCCGCTCCCAGCTCGCGTCGACGGTAGCCTGTCACGATCGTTCAGATCATAGCGTCAAAATGACACTACTACAAGTCGCATCCTGACAGGGGCGCCGCGCCGGAGCGGCGGCGGCTACTTCGGCACGACCTGGTAGAGCATGAAGCTGCGCACCGCCGCGCTCATCGGGTACGGCAGCTCGCCCTTGGGCCCGAACCACTTGTCGTAGAGCTCGAAGAACTTGCCCGACTCGATGCCCTCGAAGAGGCCGTTGTTGACGGCGTTCCGGAAATCGGCATCGCCCTTCCGCATGGCCATGCCGTAGGGCTCGTAGGAGTAGAAGTCGCCCACGATCTCCCAGTCTGCCGGGTTCTGCGCCTTGACCTTGAGCCCGGCCAGCTGGATGCCGTCGTTCGTGAAGGCGTCCACCTGCCCCTGCACGAGCGCCTGGAAGGCCGCCGGCTGGTCCGGGAACTCGCGGAGCTGGCCCGTCGGCACCCGCTCACGGATGATCTTCGCGTTCGTGGAGCCCTGCTGGGCGGCGATCCGCTTGCCGCCGATGTCACCGATGCCCTTGATGGGGCTGCCCTTCTTGACGAGGAACTGGGCGCCCGTCACGAAGAACGTGATGGAGAAGTCCACGCTGTCCCGCCGCGTCCGCGTGTCCGTCATGGTGCCCGCGATGAGGTCCACCGCGTTGGAGGAGAGCAGCGGGATGCGGGTCGGCGGGGTCGACTCCTTCTTCACGAGCTTCACGGGCTTGCCGATCTTCTTCGAGATGGAGGGGATGACCAGCTGCTCGACCAGGTCGATGGAGAAGCCTACCCACTCGTTCTTGGCGTCCACGTAGGCGAAGGGCGGCGAGCCCGTGCGGGCGCCGATCGTGAGCTCCCCGGTGCGGCTGATCTTCTCGAGCGTGGTCTCCGCCAGGGCGGGCGCCACGCCGGCAACCAGGACGACTGCGGCGAACAGCAGACTCATGAGCTTTTTCATAGACGCCTCCTTTGGGTCGCTTGAATGTAGATGACATCGGTCCGGCGACTTGGCCTCTTCGCCCTGTTCGGGCTCATCGGAGCGCCCGCCCCGCCATGAGCCTGTCCGCACACCCGTCCATGTCGATCAATGCGAGAGGATCTTGGACAGGAAATCCTTGGTGCGGTCGGACGTGGGCGCGGCGAAGAACGCCTCCGGCGGCTGCACCTCGACCACCTGGCCGCCGTCCATGAACACCACCCGGTGCGCGACGCGCCGGGCGAAGCCCATCTCGTGGCTGACCACCATCATGGTCATGCCTTCCCGCGCCAGATCGGTCATGACCTCCAGCACCTCGTTGATCATCTCGGGGTCGAGCGCCGAGGTGGGCTCGTCGAAGAGCATGATGCGCGGCTGCATGGCCAGCGCCCGGGCGATGGCCACCCGCTGCTGCTGGCCGCCGGAGAGGTTCGCCGGGTAGTGGTCGGCCTGCTCCGGGATGCGCACGCGCTCCAGCAGATCACGCGCGATCTTCTCCGCCCCCGCGCCCGGGAGCCCCTTCACCTTCACCGGCGCCAGCATGACGTTCTCGAGCGCCGTCATGTGGGGGAAGAGGTTGAAGGACTGGAACACCATCCCCACCTCGGCCCGCAGCCGGGACAGGTGGACCCGCGGGCCCGTGATGGACTGTCCATGAACGACGATCTCCCCCTTCTGGATTACCTCGAGCCGGTTCACGCACCGGATGAGGGTGCTCTTCCCCGAGCCCGACGGCCCGCAGACGACCACGACCTCCCCCGCCTCCACCGTCAGATCGACGTCCTGGAGGACATGCAGGGGACCGAACCACTTGTTGACGCCCCTGAACTCGATGGCCGCTGCCACGCCGCTACTCGATCACCACGAGGACGTCGCCCGGGTTCACCGCCTGCCCCACCTGCACCCGGATCTCGCGCACCGTCCCCCGCCCCGTGGCGTCGAACTCGTTCTCCATCTTCATGGCCTCGAGGATGATCAGACCATCCCCGGGCTGGACCTCCTGCCCCACCTCGACCTGGATGTGCGTGACCCGCCCGGGCATCGGGGCCTTGAGCACTTGGCCGCCGTGGACGGTGGCGCCGCCGCGGGTGCGGATGATGTAGCGCGTCTCCTCCTCCACCCGGATGCGGTACGTCTCGCCGTCCACCTGGACCACGAAGACGCCGTCCTCCTCGCTCACGTCGGCCACCAGCGACTCGCCCGCGATCAGGAGCGACCAGATGCCCTCCGCCGCGCGCCGCGCGTCCACCTCCAGCGCCCGGCCCTCGAAAGTGACCTGGAATCGGCCGTCCTGTCCTGTCACGTCCACGGGGACGGTCGCGCTGTCGAGCTGCGCCTCGAACTTCACCGGGCGCACCCTCCCTCTCCCTTCGAGGGAGAGGGCCGGGCTGAGGGTGGCGGCGGCAGCGGAATCACCGCGGTCTCCGGCTCGGACGCCCGGCCTGCGTCCAGGGGCTCAGGCCCGCCGCGGGAGGCAGCGGCGCCCGCTTCCCCGCCTGCTCGTAGGCGGTCAGCGCGGCGGCGACCAGGGCCACGGTGCGCCGCCGGCCCGCCGCCTCGGCGCGATCCGCCGACATCAGCCGCTCCATGAACGATGTCGACAGGCGCCCGGCCAGGAAGTCGGGGTGGCGCATGATGTGCTGGAGCACGGGGATGGTCGTCCGGACCCCGGCCACATGGTACTCGCCCAGCGCCCGCGCCATCCTGGCGATGGCGGCATCGCGATCCGCTCCCCAGACGATGAGCTTCGCCATGAGCGTGTCGTAGAAGCGCGGGATGATGCAGCCCGCGTAGACGCCCGAGTCGTCGCGCACCCACGGCCCACCCGGGATGCGGAGGCTCGTGATCCGCCCAGGCGCCGGCATGAAGTTGGCGTAGGGGTCTTCCGCGTTGATGCGGCATTCGATGGCCCAGCCGCTCCAGGTCACGTCGTCCTGGGCGAAGCCGAGCTTCTCGCCGGCCGCGATCCGGAGCTGCTCCTTCACGAGATCGCGCCCGGTGACGAATTCGGTCACGGGGTGCTCCACCTGCAACCGCGTGTTCATCTCGAGAAAGTAGAAGTTCCGATCGCGGTCCACGAGGAACTCCACCGTGCCCGCGTTCACGTACGCGACGGCCGCCGCCAGGCGGCAGGCGGCCTCGCCCATCCGGCGGCGCATCTCGGGCGTCACGAAGGGTGACGGGCTCTCCTCGATGAGCTTCTGGTGACGCCGCTGGATGGAGCACTCGCGCTCGCCGAGGTGGACCACATTCCCGTGGCTGTCGGCCAGGATCTGGATCTCGATGTGGCGCGGCTCCTCGACGAAGCGCTCGATGTACACGGAGGCGTCGCCGAAGGCCGAGGCTGCTTCCGAGCGCGCGCCCCGGAGCGCCGCGGCCAGCTCGGCGGGGGTGCGCACGAGCCGCATGCCCTTGCCGCCCCCGCCCATGGCCGCCTTGATCATCACCGGGTACCCGACCTCACCCGCCACGCGCGCGGCCTCGGCGTCGTCGGTGACGGGGCTGTCGGTGCCCGGCACCACCGGGACCTTCATCCGTAGGGCGGTGCGGCGCGCCGCCATCTTGTCCCCCATGGCGCGCATGGCCGCGGCCGGCGGCCCGATGAAGGCAAGCCCCGCCCCGGCGCAGGCCTCGGCGAAGGCCGCGTTCTCGGCGAGGAAGCCGTAGCCCGGATGCACGGCCTCGGCCCCCGTGGCCCGCGCCGCCTCGAGGATCTTCTCGATGGCGAGGTAGCTGTCGGCCGGGGCCGGCGGTCCGAGGAAGACTGCCTCGTCGGCCATCATGACGTGGAGCGACTCCCGGTCGGCCTCGGAGTACACGGCAACCGTGGCGATCCCCATCTCGCGGCAGGCTCGGATGACGCGGACGGCGATCTCGCCCCGATTGGCGACCAGCAGCTTCCCGAAGGGCGGGCTCACGGCGCAGCGATGATAGCAGGGCGCCCAGGATCGGGCAACGCGCGGGCCACCGGGGCCGGCGCGGACGGGCGGGTCGCCGGATGCGCGCCCATCAGCCGCCGAGTTGGCGGATGGCCTCCTCGACGAACGAGGGATCCACGATGTCCTTAATACCACACGCCATCTCTCGTCCGAGACCGGGGGAGAGGGATGCGGAGCGGGGCCGGACGCTCCGCGTGCTACTCTCGGCTCACCCTGTTCCCACGCATGCACGAGAGTCCGAGGAGGCAGCCATGGCCCAGAGTGAGATGTACCGGAAGGGCAGCGAGGTGCGGCGGCGGCTGCTCGGGGATACCTACGTCGACCGGTCCGACACAACCACCTACGCCGACCCGGTGATGCGAAAGTTCATCGACCTGGCCACCGAGACGGTGTTCGGCGCGCTCTGGGCGCGCCCGGGGCTCGATCTCAAGACGCGAGCCCTCGTCTGCGTGGTGTCCGATGCGGCCACCGGCCGCGAGCCCGAGCTGGCGATCCACCTGCGGATGGCCCGCGGCCAGGGCTGGACCGAGGAGGAGCTGACCGAGGCGCTGCTCCACATGTCCGGCTACGTGGGCCTGCCCCTCATCCGCGAGGCGCTCCTGACGGCCACCAAGGTTTTCGCCGAGGGCAAGGCGGAGAAGCCCCTCGAGCGGAGACTCGGCGCACCGTGAGCGACATCAGCGATCTCGATCGGCATCGCTATCTGAGCCTCGCGACCTTCCGCCGGAGCGGGGCCGAGGTGACGACTCCCGTCTGGTTCGCGGCGGGAGATGGAAAGCTCTACGTCTTCACGGCTGGCGCGTCGGGCAAGGTCAAGCGATTGCGCCACTCGCCGCGGGCGCGCATCGCCCCCTCGGATGCGCGCGGCCGACCCCGCGGCGCCTGGCGGGACGCAACCGCAACCATCCTCACCGAGCCGCCGTCGATCGACCGGGCGCGCACGGCGCTCCGGGCGAAGTACGGCTGGCAGATGTGGCTGACCGGCCTGTTCTCGCGGCTCGCGGGGCGCATCCGCAATCGCGCCTGGATCGAGATCGAGCTGTGAAGGTGGTGACGACGATGGCCTTCAGGGCCGCCCTTCTCCGTGCAGCGCCGCCCAGACGCGCTGCGGCGTCATCGGCAGATCGAGATGCCGAACGCCGCGCGTCGCGAGCGCATCGAGCACCGCGTTCACCGCCGACGGCAACGACCCCGCCACGCCCGACTCCCCGACCCCCTTCACGCCGAGCGGGTTCGTGGTGCACGCGACGCTGTGATGCCCGACCTTCATGTCGGGCATGTCGTCGGCTCGCGGAACCATGTAGTCCATGAACGAAGCGGTCAGCAGCTGGCCGGTTTCGCTGTAGACCACGCTCTCGCCGAGCACCTGGCCGAGGCCTTGCGCGATCCCGCCGTGGATCTGGCCCTCGACGATGGCGGCGTGCACGATGTTGCCGACGTCGTCCACCGCCGCGTAGCCGACCACCGTCGTCACGCCGGTCGCCGGATCGATCTCGACCTCGCAGACGTGACAGCCGTTCGGGAAGGTCATCTGCGGCGAGATGAATTTTGCGGCGCTGTCCAGTCCGCCCGCGAGATCTTCCGGCATCCCGGACATCGTGCGCGCGCGCCGCGCCAGATCGCAAATCCCGATCTCCCGGTCGGTCCCGCTGACGCGGAACCTGCCGTCGCTGAACTCGACGTCGAACGGCGCCGCCTCGAACAGGCGTGCGGCGATCCGCCGGCCCTTCTCGATCGCCGCGTCGCAGGCCAGCGCGGTCGCGCTGCCGGCCATCATCATCGAGCGCGACGCCACGCTCGGCGTGCCCATCGGCACCTCGTCGCTGTCGCCCTGGATGAGCCGGACCGCGCTCGCGTCCACGCCGAGCTTTCGCGCGGCGAGCAGCGGGAAGGTCGACAGGTGTCCCTGCCCGATCGCCTGCACGCCGGTGCGCAGGGTGACCTGGCCGTCGTCCTCGAAGCGGAGGTCCACGGTCTCGTCGAGGATGCCTCCCGCCACCTCGAGGAAGCAGCACAGGCCGATGCCTCGCAGCCTGCCCGCCCGCTCCGACGCCACGCGCCGCGCCCGGAAGCCCCGCCAGTCCGCCAGCGTCAGCGCCCTGCCCATCACCGTCTCGAACTCCCCGCTGTCGTACACCTGGCCGTTCGCCGTCCGGTACGGCATGGCAGTCGGAGGGATGAAGTTCCGCCGCCGGAGCTCCACCCGGTCGATGCCCATCGCCTGCGCGGCCGAGTCGATCAGGCGTTCGATGAGATAGATCGCCTCCGGGCGGCCGGCGCCGCGGTAGGGCCCCAGCGGCGCCGCGTTCGTGAGGATCATTTTCACGTCGATCTGGATCGCGGGAATCGCGTACACGCTGGAGAGACAGTTCTTCGTGTTGTGGGTGGCGAAGATGGCCGCGTACGTCGAGACGTACGCGCCGATGCCCACGAACGTGCGCACGCGCAGGGCGAGGAACTGCCCCTGCGCATCCAGAGCAAGCTCGCCCTCGAGCACGCCGTCGCGGCCGTGCGTGTCGGCCAGGAAGCTCTCGACCCGGGTCGCCCGCCACTTCACCGGGCGGCCCACCCGCCGCGCCGCCCAGAGCAGCACGGCGTACTCCGGGTACGCCTGTACCTTCATGCCGAAGCCGCCGCCGACGTCGTACGTGAGCACGCGGATCTTCTCCGGCGGCACCTTGAACACGCCTTCGGCGAGCAATCGGCGCACCACCGCGACGCCCTGCGTGCCCGCGATCAGCGTATAGCGTTCGGTCGTCGCATCCCACTGCCCGATGGCGGCGCGCGGCTCCAGCGCCGCGGGGGCCAGGCGCGTGTCGAGCAGCCGCACGCGCGCGACGTGGGCGGCCCCCGTGAGCGCGGTCTCGACCGCCGGCGCATCGCCGTCCGTCCAGTCGAAGGCGACGTTGTCCGGCGCCTCGGGCCAGATGGTCGGCGCGCCCGGTGCCATCGCCCGCCCGACGTCCGCGGCGGCCGCCAGCTCAGCGAGGTCGGCGACCACCGCCTCGACCGCATCCTGCGCCTGCGCGAGGGTCTCCGCCACGACGACCGCGATCGCTTCGCCGACGTACCGCACGCGCGCCGCCGCGAGCGGCGGCATCGCCGCGGCGAACATCGGCTTGCCGCCGCGCCCCGGAAACGACGCCGCGGGGGGGATCGCGCCGAGCCCCTCGGCGGCGAGGTCCTTTCCGGTGAACACGCCGATCACGCCGGGCATCGTCCTGGCTTTCGACACGTCCACCCCCCGGATCCCCGCGTGCCCGACCGGCGCCCGCACGAACGCCGCGTGCGCCTGTCCGGGCACGTCGATGTCGTCGGTGAAACGTCCGCGCCCGGTGAGCAGCGGCTCGTCCTCGCTGCGCCGGGCGCCGCGGTCGCTGCCGAATCGTAGGATGTTTTCGCTCACCGCTTTCCTCCGTCTTGCGGCTCGTCACCGCGCGCGGGCTATTGACAAGCCGCGGACGCGGCGAGTATAAGCCCTGGTGTGATCATAGACCACTTCTCGACCCGCCACCCGCGGCCGGCCGGCGTCGGGCGGCGCCAGCGCCCGGACGCGGCATGGCACCGCCACGGCAACGCCGATGTTCTCGAGGAGGAGGCGCCATGCGATTGACGAGAAACGGCTCTCGCACACCCCTGCGGACCCTCGCCATGCTGCTGACGGCCCTCGGCCTGGGAACAGCCACCGTGGCCCACGCCCAGAGCGAGCCGATCAGGATCGGACTCCTCCCGCCGCTCACGGGCCCGCTGGCCTCGCCGGGCCGCGAGATGGTGGACGGCTTCAAGCTCTTCTGGGACCAGGTGGGCAACACGGCGGGCGGGCGCAAGATCGAGATCGTCATCGCCGACACGACGTGCAACCCCGACCAGGCCCTCACGCAGGCGCGCCGCATCGTCCACCAGGAGAAGGTGCACTTCATGGTCGGGCCGCTCTGCGGCCACGAGGGTCCCGCGGTGGCGCAGGTGAGCAAGGAGACCGGGGTGCCGCTCGTGATGGACGCGGCCGGCGCCGACACCATCACCAAGTGGGATCGGACGCCGACGGTGGTGCGCACCGCGGTCTCGGCGAGCCAGATCGGCCACCCGTTCGGCGAGTACCTGTACAAGGAGCTCGGCCTGCGCAACGTGACCTTCATCGGCCAGGACTACACGTGGGGCCATGAGGTGACGCTCGGCGCGGTCCGGACCTACACGGAGCTCGGGGGCAAGGTCGCGAAGATCATCTGGAACCCCCTCGGGACCAGGGACTACGGCGCCACGATCGCGGCGATCCCGCAAGACACCGATGGCGTCTCGGCGGTCGTCGTGGGCGTCGACCGCCTCCGGATGTTCGAGGCCTGGTTCAACTTCGGGATGGACAAGAAGCTCAAGATCCACGGCGGCTACTGGATGCAACAGGACGTGCTGCCACAGATGGACGACCGCGCCATCGGGCTGATCGGCAACTCGCTGCACTACGCGGCGGGCCTGGACACGCCGGAGAACAGGGCCTTCACGGACGCGTTCGCGCGGAAGCACAAGCGGTTGCCCTCCTGGTTCGCCGAGTCGGCGTACACCGCGGGCCTGTGGACCAAGACGGCGATCGACGCCATCAACGGCAAGGTGGAGGACCGCGCCGCCTTCCTGAAGGCGATGCGCCAGGCGCAGATCAAGGCGCCCCGCGGGCTGCTGCGCATGGACGAGTACGACAACCCGATCCAGAACGTTTACATCTCGAAGGTCCAGAAGATCAAGCATCCGGTGCTCGGCGAAGTCCTCACCAACGTGCCGATCAAGACCTACGAGGCGGTGTCCCAGTTCTGGAAGTGGACACCCGAGGAGTTTCTGAAGCGGGGGCCGTACAAGCGGTAGCTCCGCACCAGAGGGCGCGCCGCGGGCCGCGAGGCCGCGGCGCGCCGCCTTCCGGCCCATGACCACCAGCGCCATCCTCCAGGCGATCAACGGGACCTCGCTCGCGGCGCTGCTCTTTCTGCTGGCCAGCGGTTTCACGCTCACCTTCGGCCTGATGCGCGTGGTGAACATGGCGCACGGCGCCTATTACCTGCTCGGCGGCTACATCGGGCTGTCCCTCGCCGAGCGGACCGGCAGCTTTGCCGTGGCCATCGTGGGCGGCGGCGCGAGCATCGTCGTGCTCGGCTATCTGATCGACCGCTTCCTCATCCGCCACACCGGTGACAACCATCTCGCCCAGGTGCTGCTCACGGTGGGCGTCGCGTTCATCATCGGCGACGTGGCCCTCGCCATCTGGGGCGGCGACGCGCTCAAGGTGCCCGTGCCCCCGTTCCTGCGTGGCGCGATGGAGCTGCCCGGGGGGCTCGTCTACCCTACCTATCGCTTCGTCCTCATCCTCTTCGGCGTGTTCGTGGGCGCGGTGCTCTGGGTCCTCTACCGGAAGACCCAGATCGGCGCGGTCGTGCGGGCGGGCGTGGACGACCGCGAGCAGGTGAGCGCGACGGGTATCGACGTCGACCGTCTGTTCGTGCTGGTCTCGGCGGTCGCCTCCTTTCTCGCCGGCATGGCCGGCGTCGTCGGCGGCGCGTTTCTCGCGCTCTATCCCGGCGCGGAATGGGAGATCCTGGTGGTCGCGCTGGTCGTCGTCATCGTCGGCGGGCTGGGGAGCCTCGAGGGCGCGATGGTCGGCGCCCTGATCGTCGGCCTCCTCGACGCCTATGGGCGCTGGCTCCTGCCGGAGTTCTCCTACTTCGTGCTCTTCGGCCCGATGGCGGTGCTGCTGCTCGTCCGGCCCCGGGGCATCTTCGGCCGGGAGAGTTGATGCCGAAGGCCGCCCGCATCCTCCTCGCCCTCGTCGTCCTGGCCGCGGCCGTGCTGCTGCCGCGCGTCGCCGGCCCGTTCTGGCTGGGGCTCGTGACGCAGATGTACGTCTTCGGGCTGCTCGCCCTCTCCGTCGACCTGCTGCTGGGCCACGCGGGGCTGTTCTCGCTGTGCCACGCCTCGTTCTTCGCGGTGTCGGCGTACACGACCGCGATCCTCCAGGTGCGGCACGCCGTGCCGACCGCGCTCGCCGCGCCGGCCGGTATCCTGGCCGGCACGATCCTCGGGCTCGTTTTCGGCCTCGCGGTTCGCACCCGCGGCGTCTACTTCATCCTGATCACGATCGCCTTCGGCTACGTCGTCTGGGGTGTCGCGCACCGCTGGTCGTCGTTCACGGGCGGCGACAACGGCGTCACCAACGTCCCCTTCCCCGCCCTCGGCACGCTGCGAGTCGAGTCCCCCACCGAGTACTACTATCTCGTCCTGGCGGTCCTCGTGCTGTGTACGATAGGCTATCGCGTCCTCGTCGCCTCGCCGTTCGGTCTCACCTTGCGCGGCATCAAGGCGAGCGAGACACGGATGCGGAGCCTCGGCTACCACTCCGACCTGCACCTCTACGTGGCCTTCGTCGTCTCGGCGGCGCTCGCCAGCCTTGCCGGCGTGCTCTACGTCTACTACAACCGTTTCGTCAACCCGGTGGCCGCGTCGTTCCCGATCTCGGTCGAGGTCGCGCTGATGGCGATCGTCGGCGGTACCGGGACCATCGTCGGGCCGTTCATCGGGTCCGGGATCATCCTCGGGCTCCGCAACTGGGTGAGCAGCTTCTTCGAGCTCTACGCGTCCGTGATGGGCCTCGTCTTCATCGTCGTGGTGCTGTGGGCGCCGGACGGGGTCGTGGGCCTCGTCGTTCGCCTCTGGGTGCGGGCGGTGAAGGCAGGGACCAGGTGACCATGGCCCTCTCCGCGATCGAGGTCGGCGACCTCACCAAGGACTTCGGCGGCCTGCGCGCCGTCGACCGCGTCTCGCTCCGGGTCGCCGCCGGCGAGCGCCGCGTCCTAATCGGCCCGAACGGCGCCGGCAAGACCACGCTGTTCCACTGCATCACCGGCACGCTGCGGACCTCGGCCGGGCGCGTGTCCCTCTTCGGCCGGGATGTCACGCACCTCCCCGAGCACCGTCGCACGGCGCTCGGCATGGGACGCACCTTCCAGACCTCGAACGTGTTCATGGATCTGTCGCTGCTCGAGAACCTGGTCCTCGCCATCATCGGCACCGACCGGCGCAAGTGGGTCATGCACCGCTCCGTGGGGACCTTCGAGGCAGTCCGCGCGAAGGCGCGCGAGGGCCTGGAGCTCGTCGCCCTCGCCCACCGTGCGAACGACGCCGCGAAGTTCCTCTCCTACGGGGAGCGCCGCCAGCTCGAGCTGGCCCTCGCGCTCAACTCCGATCCCAGGGTCCTGTTCCTCGATGAACCGTGCGCCGGCCTCTCGCCCAGCGAGCGCCACAGCATCTCTCGGATGATCGGCGAGCTGCCCCGCGACATCACCGTTCTGATGATCGAGCACGACATGGATGTGGCGCTCCGACTCGCGGACCGGGTGACGGTCCTGCATCGCGGCAGGGCGATCCTGGAGGGTACGCCGACCGAGGTCCAGACCAATCCAGAAGTGAGGGAGGTCTACTTCGGCCATGTCTGAGCCCCTGCTCTCCGTCAGGGAGATCCACACCTATTACGGTGACAGCTACGTGCTGCAGGGTGTGAGCCTCGATCTCCACGAGGGCCGGATCGTCGCGATCCTCGGGCGCAACGGCATGGGCAAGACGACCCTCATCCGCTCCGTGGCGGGGCTCACCCCGCCGCGCGAGGGAGACGTGATCTTCAAGGGGCGCTCGCTGCGCGGCCAGCCGCCCTACGCGATCGCGCAGCAGGGCATGGCGATCGTCCCGCAAGGCCGTCGCATCTTTCGCTCTCTGAGCGTACGCGAGAACCTGCTGCTGCCGACCAGCCGGCTCGCGCGCCCATCCGGCGCCGCCGCGGCTGACGGCCAGCGGAAGGTCTGGGATCTCGACGAAGTGCTGAAGGAGTTCCCGCAGCTCGCCGAACGGATCGACCACCCGGGTGCCGCACTGAGCGGCGGCGAGCAGCAGATGCTCGCGGTCGGTCGTGCCCTCATGGCGAACCCCGACCTGATCCTGATGGACGAGCCCTCGGAGGGGCTGGCGCCGCGGCTCGTCCAGCAGATCGAGGAGATCATGAAGAACGTCCGGGAGCACGGGCACGCCATCCTGCTGGTCGAGCAGAACTTCGCGCTCGCCATGGCGGTCGCCGACTTCATCTACGTCGTCGCCTCCGGACGGTTCGTCTTCCACGGCACGCCCCAGGAGCTGTGGGGGGCGGCCGAGATCCTCGACCACCACCTCGGCGTCTCCGGAGGCGGCCCGTGAGGCGCCCCCCAGGAGGTCCCTGATGCCCTCTCACCGCGTCCTCGCCCCGTCCCCCGAAACGGTCCATTGGGGCTACTTCGATGCGACGATCCCGCCGCGGTTGACGGTCGACTCGGGCGATACCGTCACGGTCGACACCGTCTCGGGCGGTCTGGTCGAGGTGGCCGATACCTCGATCATGCGGCCGGACCACCGGGAGATCGTCGAGCGGCTGAAGCCGGTCCTCGGCCCGCACATCCTCACGGGGCCGATCGCCGTGCGCGGCGCGGAGCCCGGCGACACGCTCGAAGTGCGCATCGCGTCGATCAAGCTCTCGGTCGATTGGGGGTGGAACGTGATCCGCCCGCTGAAGGGCGCGCTGCCGGAGGACTTCCCGGCGTTCCAGCGCCGCATCGTCCCGATCGACCGCACGACGATGACCGCGACACTGCCGTGGGGACCGACGCTCCCGCTCCGGCCCTTCTTCGGCATCCTCGCGACGGCGCCACGCCCGGAGTACGGCACCATCTCGTCCATCGAGCCGCGCGAGTTCGGCGGCAACATGGACAACAAGGAACTCGTGCCCGGCACGTCGCTGTTCCTCCCGGTGTTCGTGCCGGGCGCCAACTTCTCCGCGGGCGACGGCCACGCTGTCCAGGGCGACGGCGAGGTGTGCCTCACCGCGCTCGAGACCTGCCTGACCGGGACCTTCGAGCTGGTGCTGCACAAGGGCCTGCGGCTGGCGTTCCCGCGCGCCGTGACGCCGACTCACTACATCGCGATGGGGATGGACCCCGACCTCGACGACGCGGCCAAGCAGGCGCTGCGCGACATGATCGCGTGGCTCCGGCAGCTGACGGGCTGGACGCCGGAGGAGGCCTACGTCTTCTGCAGCCTCGCGTGCGACCTCCGCGTGACGCAGCTCGTCGACGGCAACAAGGGCATCCACGCCATGGTGAGCCGCGACCTGGTGGACTAGGAGCGTGTCGGAGAAATGCGAAAAGCCACGATTGGTGCGGTGACTTCTCCCACTTCGGCCCCTGTTCTCGCGGTTCGGCGCTTCTTCCGTGGCCCAAATGGGCCCGTTTGTGGGTTGGCCATCCCACTTTCCCGCGTCGTCGTGATTACTCCGACAGGCTCCTAGCGCTTATCCGGTTGACTCCACGTACCACATTGGACAGGAGCTCCAACGTGAGAAGCGTCCTACATCTTGCGTAACCGTTCAACATGTTCCTCAGTGAACCGGCTCTTTTCGCTCGCGCTCGGTTTCAGTGTTCCCGGGTTCCCGTTGCCCTAGAAGTGAGGATTCTCAATCGTGTTGTCCAGGTCGGGCACCTGAGAGTGCCCGTAGCGGTCTTGCGTCGTGACGCGGGAGGGATTGAACCCGCAGGCAGCCTCGTCCTCGCCTGCCCCCGCTGAGGCGGCCGGCTGCGGGTCATCGCCACCGTGCAGGACCCGGCCGTCGTCCGCACGCTCCTCGCCCACCTGGCCCGCTCGGGCACCCCCAAGCCGCCCGGCCCCGCCCCGCCCGCCCCCGCCCGCCCCCGCGTAGCCCTCCCGCGCTGATCGGATGCGCCGTCGCGGCCCCTCCGGCGGGCCCTCACGGAGATCTCACGGTCCGTCCTTGACGGTGGGCGTCCCGGCCGGAGCAGGATCCGTGGCAGCCAGAGGGCCCAGAGGCCGATCGAGAGCCGGAAGCGTGGAGCTCTCCGTCACCCGCCGGGTGCCGGCGGCAGACCGGGGTTCGCCAGGGGGGCCCGCCGCCCAGCTCGCGCGGGACCGACAGCGCAGAGAAGGCCTTTGTCCTGACTATGCGATATGCCGACCGCTTGCACGCACCTCCGGAGTGGTGGATCTTTCTCCGTGGGGAGCCGTGGCAGGTGGGGCCGGTGCTTGCCGCCTACGGTGACTGGACACGGCGGCGTCCCGACGGCAAGATCGACCACCCGGCCCGCGCCTACCTGATCGACCCGGCGGGATACATCCGGGAGAGCTACGCCCTCGCTCGCCTCGACCAGCGCCGGGCGCTGCGCGACATCGAGGCCCTGCTCCGCGCTCGGCCCTGAGGGAGGCTCCCCGCCCAGTCGGAGCCAGCGCTGCCCTACCGCTCGGGGGCGATGGTGTGGGTGAAGCGGACCTGCCCCGTGACGTCCACGATGCGCACGGTGAGGCTCGCCTCGTCGATGGCGACCTCGCCGAAGTTCTCGATCTCGCCGAGGCCATAGAGCGTGCGGGAGCTGAGCCCCTGATCCGTCGGGCGCGGGCGCCCCAGCGAGGCCGAGAGCGGGCCCGCGATGAATTCGTGGAAGGACCACCCCGGCGCGGGGTGATGGCGGAGCAGCTCGGCGTGATGCACGTCGGCGGCGAGGAAGACCAGATTCTTCACCCCGGCTTCGCGGAAGGCGCGCAAGATCGCGTCGCGCTCCACGGCGAAGCCCGTGCCGCCCTCCTCGGGGAAGCCGAGGATATTGGCGTTGCTCCACGAGTCCCGGGCGCCCCGGCCCGTGGGAACCGACAGGGTCACGCTGGTGACGATGATCTTCCACGTGGCCGTGGATGCCGTCACGCCCTCGATCAGCCACCGTTTCTGGGCGGGGCCGAGCATCGTCTTCCCCGGTCCGTCCAGCTCGCTGTTGGGGCTCCGGTACTGCCGCGTGTCGAGGATGAACACCTCGAGGAGGCGGCCCCACTGGAACTTCCGGTAGAGCCGTCCCGGCTGAGAGCGCGGCGGCTGTATCGGGAAGTAGTCGATGAAGGCCTGGCGTCCGGTGGGCATCAGCCTGTCCACCGAGCCCGAGAAGTCGTTCCTCACCTCGTGGTCGTCCCAGATGGCGTAGACGGACGCGCGCCGGAAGAATTCCTGCACCGCCGGGTCGGCGCGGTTGTAGCGGTGCTTCGCCCGGAACTCGCGGAGAGTCCGGGCGACGAAGGCGGAGCCGGGCACGCGGTCGGGGCCCTCGCAGACCTGATCGGCGTAGATCGTGTCGCCCACGAAGAGGAAGAAGTCCAGCGCGCGCCTGGCCAGGACGCGGAAGATCGGGTAGCCGTCGGTCACGTGGCGGCACGCCGTCCGACTGCCGAGATCCCCGCTCCAGGCGAACGTGACGGGTGCGGCCGTCGACGGGGCCGGCGCGGTCACGAACTCGCCGTCCACGTGGAGCGCCCCCTGCTCGACGGTGTAGCGATGCCGCCCGCCGGGTCTGAGCCCGCTCATCCTGATCTTCACCGTGAGATCGCTGGCGGATGCGGCCTCCACCCGGCCCCGGCCTGTGGGCGGGCCGTCCATGGGGCCGTAGCGGAAGGCGATGGGCCCCGGCTCGGGCGCGCGCACCCAGAGGACGGCGCCGGTGTCGATGACCTCCCCCACCGTGATGAGGATCTGGCGGGGCGCCTCCGTCCCGCCGGCGAGCCCCGCCGCGAGCACCGCGGCGATGCAGAGCCCCGCAGCAGTCGCCACGGGCCGCCGGGCCCGCTGCGGCTGTGGCGGTTGCGTCATCGGCGCACCGGGGGCAGGTGGACGTGGACGTCGACCAGCATCGGGCTACGTCCCGGAGGCCGGCGGGGACGCTCCCGCGCCGCCCTCGATCTGCTCCTCGAAGCGCCGGCCATTGTCCGTGTTGAAGACCCAGCACGTGTTCGCGAGCTGCGGGACGTTCGCCAGGACGAACTTCCGCTTCGCGAGAGGGTCACCGAGGATCCGCGCGGCCCCGGCGGGATCGGCGATGGCCTTCTGCCGCAGGTAGTAGGGGGTCTCCATGCCCGCGTCAGGCCTGAGCCAGCGCCCTGTCCATGCTCAGACGAGCGGGTCGTAGTTGAAGTACTGGCCGGACGTCTCCAGCGGCACCAGGTGGTGCTTGAGCGTGCCCGGGAACATGTCGGCCAGCCGTTCGGGCGTCCAGCCCAGGTCGTGGTGGACGCTCCGCATGGGGCGCATGTGACCGAAGAGCATGACCTCCTTGCCGCGCACGCCGAACACCTGCCCCGAGACCTCCTTGGCAGCGTCCGAGGCGAGGAAGACGGCCACGGGGGCGATGTGCTCCGGGCCCATCTTCTTGATCTTCTCCACCCGCGCCTTCTGCGCCTCCGTCTCGGTGGGGATGGTGCCGATCATCCGCGTCCACGCGAAGGGCGAGATGCAGTTGGCGGTGACGTTGTAGCGCGCCATGTCCAGCGCCACCACCTTGGTGAAGCCCACGATGCCGAGCTTGGCGGCGGCGTAGTTGGCCTGACCCACGTTCCCCACGAGCCCCGAGGTGGAGGTCATGTTGACGATGCGCCCCCACTTCTGCTCGCGCAGGTGGGGGACCGCCGCGCGGGTCACCGCGAAGCACCCCTTGAGGTGCGTGTTGATGACACCGTCCCACTCCTCCTCCGTCATGTTGAAGATCATGCGGTCGCGGAGGATGCCGGCGTTGTTCACCACGATGTCCACGCGGCCGAAGTGATCCAGCGCCGTCTTGACGATGTTC
>Ga0209211_10002042_pt1 | contig 35919 bp, 48 predicted proteins | sample RifGroA2_FD_183992 | JGI IMG/M metagenome (GOLD analysis project Ga0209211, IMG submission 183992) | Groundwater microbial communities from Rifle, Colorado, USA - Groundwater A2 (SPAdes) (version 2) | ecosystem: Environmental > Aquatic > Deep subsurface > Groundwater | place: Rifle, Colorado... | reverse complement strand
AGGAACACGACCAACTAGACATGACCAAACTCAAACAAAAAGTCGACGAAATTACTCGCCGACTGTATGATATTCAAAGACACTACGGAACTACTCTTCGGTAACCTTTTCTAATGAGCTATAGCGGGGTCAGGCCTTTTGCGGAGATTATGATATAGAACGTGCGTTAATTGGCAGTATATAGATTAAACTGATTATCTATTTACGCATAGGTGAGAAAATTATAGATTATTTTATTGGTGGTAAAAAAAGGTAAAATTGGATGGTGAGCCGACTAGATAAGATGTTACTGGGACTGATTTTGTTGGGGGTAGCGATTTCCCTAGTCAGTTTTTTCAGAGGGGCTTTAACGGACCGTCAGGTCCGGGTGGAGTACCTTAGCGGTGTAGGTGAAAGCAGGGCGGCGTCGGGTAGCGGGGTTTACGTGGACATTGAAGGAGCGGTGATGTCTCCCGGAGTGTACTGGTTGGCCGAAAATGCCAGGATTAAAGACCTCTTGGTGTTAGCTGGCGGCTTTTCGGCTAAGGCGGATCGAGATTACAGTCAAAAGAATCTTAACTTAGCGCAAATACTAAAAGACGGCCAAAAGATCTACATTCCTGAATCGAATAGTACCCTGGGTATCCCAGGGTATGCTGAGGCTATAAGTGGCCTAGATAGGGTTAATGTGAACACGGCATCTCTTTCAGAATTGGATACCCTTTGGGGGGTGGGTCCCGCTTGGGCGGCGACCATCATAAAAAACAGACCGTATGGGAGTCTGGAAGAACTGGTCTCTAAGGGAGGGATGACCAAAGCGATCTTGGAGAAGAACCAGGAAAGGATAGAGCTTTTCTAAGCCATGTCCAAAAGAGTTTTTGTTTTAGTATTTTTGTTATTTTTTCGTGGTGTTCTAGGCTGGATAGTAACTTTAAAGTTTACGACCGGGAGATTGGTTTCGATCACCGGAAACGTTGTCAATGTATATTACAAAGACTCAAACTGTATCATACGCGTGGGTAATTTTTTGGTTAACTCAGGCAGTATCTGCGCGGCCGTGCCGGGGTCTAAGATTACGGTATCTGGCAAATTAGAAAGGAGAGTGATAGACAGTTTTCAGGGCAGATTGTGGCTTGACAGCGCGGAAATAGAGACACTAGACAAGAACTCAAGAACTCAAGAACGCAAGAACTCAAGACGGGAGATGGTGGATAATTTCCGTGAGAGTTTGGTTTCCAGATACAAAAAATTCCTGCCTGAACCGGAAGCCGGCCTGGTAGCCGGCGTAGTATTGGGATATAAAAAAGATATAGGGCAAGATTTTTACCAGCAAATGATCAGGAGCGGTGCGGTGCACATCGCGGTGGCTTCCGGCTACAACATCTTACTGGTGGGTGGACTGGTACTGTCTCTTTGTTTTTGGTTTTGGCGGCGATCCAAGGCCGTGATCGTGGCTTTGACGGCCATGATTTTTTATGCCCTACTTGCCGGTGGTGAGCCGCCCGTTGTCCGAGCGGTCTGGATGGCCGGCCTCATGTATCTTGGTCAGGCTGTGGGAAGGGGAAGCGTCTCTCACTGGATTTTGACGTTGACGGTTTGGGTGATGCTGATGATCGAGCCGGCGCTGATCGAGAGTGTCAGCTTCCAGCTGTCGGTGGCGGCCAGTTTTGGGCTGATGGTGATCGAACCGTGGTGTTCCAAAAAACTGGAAGAGCATTGGGACAATCGTTTGGTGAGTTGGGCCGGTAATACCGGTTTTTTATCCTCTGTCTCAACTATGATGATGACGCTACCGATAATTTGGTGGCATTTTGGGAGAATGAGTCTAATGGGCGTATTTAGCAATCTTTTTATCTTGCCCTTGATACCACCTTTGATGATTTTTGGCGCCGGAATGTTGGTAGTTCCGGCCGTGTTTTCGGTGCCTGTTTATGCCTTGGCACACTGGATTGTGCTGGTGATAAAATTTTTTGGAACATGAACTGGAAAAAGTGGGGCGCGATAATTAGCTTACTGCTCGTATTTTGGGTGTGGCAGGAGTGGCCGGATGGACGACTGCGGGTGGTTTTTTGTGATGTGGGCCAGGGAGACAGCGCTGTGGTCGTTTTGGGATCGTTTCAAGCGCTCATTGACACGGGTGCAAATAAAATGAAGTTGACGGAGTGTCTGTCAAGGCAGATGCCGTTTTGGGATAGAAAAATTGAAATAGTTTTTATTAGCCACTCGGATAAAGACCACACCGGAGCGTTGGAAGAAGTAAGGGCGAGATATAAAGTGGAAAAAGTAATCGACAAGCCGCGCCGAAATGATGTTGTTCGATTTGGTTCTTTGTCTTTTGATATTATCAAAGGGAGTGAACTGATGGAGGGAGTGACGATAAATAGTGAAAATGAGTCAAACGCGCGGTCGGTGCTCATGAGAGTCGTCTATGGCGACTTTTCGGTCTTGTTTACCGGAGACCTCGAGACAGCGTCCGAATTGGCACTGGTAGGGAGGGGAGTGCTTAACAAAACCGAAATCTTAAAAGTGTCCCATCATGGATCTAAATACGGATCGGCCAAAGAATTTTTGGAAGCGTTGAGGCCAAGGTTGGCGGTCATCTCGGTGGGAGGGAAAAACAACTATGGCCACCCTCACGGAGATACTCTGATGCGGTTAGAGGCAGTTGGAGCCAAGATTCTCCGCACGGATACAATGGGAACGGTGAGTCTCACGACCGACGGAAAGACTCTAGATGTCTTCCGTGAAAAGTAAATTTGGGTTACAATGGAAAAATGAGATTTTCACCTAAAGTTCATAAACTCGGTAAATTACGTGTCGTCCTGGTGCCGGAGGACCGGGAGAGCGTGACGGTGCGGGTGATGATAGGCACGGGGAGCCGGGAAGAGAACGATCATGAGGCCGGCAGTGCTCATTTCCTCGAACACTTCGTTTTTAAGGGCACCAAGCAGTTTCCCAAGATGTACGACATCAACGAAGCGGTGGAGAAGGTCGGAGGCGCTTTTAATGCCTATACCGGTCAAAACGAGATGGGCTTTTGGGTAAAGATGGATAAAGGAAACCTAAACCTAGCTGCCCGAATTGTGGGTCAAGTAGTGACCGAGCCGATACTTCCCCAGGCACACTTTGGCAAAGAAAGAGGGACGATTCTGGAAGAATTGAACATGCATGAAGACAGGCCAAATTCCAAGGCGGCTGAGGAGTGCGAGAAACTGCTTTTTGGTGAGACTAATATGGGTCGGCCGATTATCGGCACGGTTAAAAGCTTGAATGAGATGACGGTCAAAGAGCTCAGGAAATATTTTGAAAAATGGTTTGTGGCCGAAAATATGGTGGTCGGAGTCGTCGGCTCGTTTGGGTCTGAAGCGGAAGTTTTGGAAATAATCAAAAGAGAGTTTGCTCCCCTAATCACGGATGACCGGAAATCTCCCGAGAAAAATAAATTTGTTTGGGACGTACAGACAGAGCCCAGACTGAGGTTGACGACCCGCAAGGTAGAGCAGGCGGCGGTGGTGATGGCCTTTCGAGGTATTGACATGAATGATGAGCGCAGATTTGCTTTGGAGCTGACTAACATTATTTTGGGAGACGGTTGGCTTTCACGCCTCATGAAAGAAGTGCGCGAAGAACGAGGCTGGGCTTACGCTATCGGGTCCGATGCCGATCTTTTTTCGGATGCGGGAGCAGTCCTGATTGGGGCGGGATTACCCAAAAATAAATTAAATGAAGCGGTAGAACTGATGATTGAGATCTCGCTAGGGCTCGCCGGCAAAGGAAAGTGGCAGATCACGGCCGAGGAAGTGGCAATAGCCAAAGATACTTTCAAGGGTCGACTGGCTCTGGCTTTTGATCGGCCGGAAACGGTCTTGGGATCAGCCTTGGAAGACATGATTTTCCGAGAAAAAATTTATAGTCCTGAGGAAATAATCGAAAAAATTGAGAGAGTCACTTTGGCAGAGATACACAGTATCGCGCGGGAAATATTTAAGCGAGAAAATCTCTCAATATCGGTTGTAGGCGACTACAAAAAGTTAGATTTCAAGATATAAGCGGGTTACCCGCCGGAAGGCAATTCGAGAAATCTGGTATCATTTAGTTATGAGGTTTCCGCGTTCAAAAAAATTACTATTCACCAACAATAAAGGTGGGGTGGGCAAAACTACTCTGGTCTACAACTGCGCCGTATCATTCGCCAAGGCGGGATATAAAACCATGCTTATAGATCTTGACCCCCAGTGTAACCTTTCACGCTTGGCACTAGGAGATGATAATCACGAAGGCGATATTTATGATGTCCTTAAAGGCGTTATTGAGGGCGGGGGGGATGTAAATTTATCGGTTGAGCCTGTTCCGATCGAGCGGAGTGATGGTAATTTATCCTTACTTAAAGGCAATGTTAATTTGACACTCTACGAAAACTTACTGGTTAATGCCTATGGCGCGGCGGCTTCCGGACAACAAATCGGTTATTTCCAAACCAGCGCCATCGATCGTTTCCTCCGTGAACGGGGACTACATGATGAAATCGATATTTTTGTTATCGACACCTCACCCAGCTTATCGCTCTTAAATAGAATCATTTTTCTGGGATCTGATTACTTTGTTGTCCCTATGATGCCAGACGCATTCAGCGTTCAAGGAATTGAAAATCTTGGTTCTGTTTTTGAGGGTTGGAAAAAAAATTGGCAAATATCGGGTAAGGCCCTGGCGGGGAATACCGAGAGTAAATTTGTCTTGTCCGGAGACGGGCTGTTTGTGGGATACATTGTGAATTCGTACAATGTTTATGGTAAACAACCCATTCATGACCATCGTCGCTGGATGAGTGAAATACCCGGCAAGGTTAAAAAATATTTATCAGAAAAACATGGTCGTAACGGACTGGTCGAAAAAAGCTGGCGTGATCCGCTGGCCATTATTCAGGATTATGGTCGTATTCCGGCTAAATGCCAAGAACTGGGAGTAGCAATATTTGATCTGGATCCCAAGCTTATAGAAGAAATTCACATTGGGACTAAAGAAAACATCGAGAAATCCAAAGAAGAGTTTACTGAATTATCCAAACAAATCCTCACCATTTTGGGTGACTATTAATATTTACAGTTTAAGATATAAAAAGGACCAAGGTAAACTTGGTCCGGGAAGAAATCTTTTAGATAGTGGGTGAAAGAACAGCGATGGCAATGGTAATGGCTTCATCGAGATCGGAAACGATAAAGCCGGCCGCTTCACGGAGCATGGGGTGTGAATGAAGATTGTCTTTTTCCATGACGAGAATGACTGGCTTGCGGAAGGCGTCTGCCCAGGCAACTTCCATGACCGAGCCGATGGAGACTTTTTCCGTTCCCAGTAAATTGACGAGAATCATGTCGCAACGCATAACATCCATGCGATCTCGGGTCATAATGCCTTTTTGGCTACTGAGCGGTATATCTTCGTATGAGGCTTTGACGTTTTTTTCTTGGGATAAATATTTTTTCCCGCGCATGGGGGAAACGGCGGTGATGAACGGGGGTAGTTTTTGGGAAACATATTCGCGCCAATCGGTACTACCGGCATAAGAGATACCGGTAATGGCACCAGCACAGTACAAAAGAAATTGTTTCATAATTTTTCTCCTTTTAAAGAACGGATACGACAAGAGAGTATATCATGAGCCTTCTATTTTTTCGGTTTCGGGGGGTGCTTAAGTTCACTGGCTTTGATACTGACGCAGATGGGGCAGTAGATGGCCTCTGGTTTACCGTTTCGCTGGTCCAAGCTTTGTTCGTATTCGGAGTAGACGAAGGGGTGATGGCAGTTTTGGCAGATTTTGATTTGGTCGGGCATAAAGATATTTTATATTTTGTGGAGTGAGATTGCCACAGCTCGGAGTACCGAGATTCGCAATGACGATTGGTTATTTGTAGACGTCGCCGCGGTAGTCCACGGTTTCAATTGTGATAATCTTTGAATTTGAATCGAAGGTGTAGATGATTCGTAGTGGCCAAGCGCGAAGACATCTTAATCCTTCGAACTTACCTTGGAGAAGTTTACCCACTAACGGATTATTGTGTAGTGTATTTATTTTGCGTTTTATCTTTGGTAAGTCTTTTGCCCCAATCTTTTTGAGGTTTTTGAAGGCTTCTGGTGTGTAGATTATGTTCATCTCTGAAAATACACTTACCAACCCAACATCTTGTCAACTTCTTCTTGAGAATATGTCTTGGTTGATTTTCTGGCTCGCTCGATACTCTTTACGAGTTTTTTATCCGACATAATTTCCATGGTTTCTTGCCAGCCTTCAAATTCTTCAATGGACATAATAATAGCTCCCGGTTTGCCTCGATGGGAGATGGTGAACTGGCGCAAATTGCTTCCGACCTCGTCTAGAATTTGATAGAAATTTGTTCTGGCCTCGTTGGCGGGGAGAACGGTGCTTAGAGTGTTCATAAGATGATAGTACCATTAGTGGTACCATTAGTCAAACTGGTGGACTCGGGGGGAATTGAACCCCCATCTTAGCAATGCGAATGCCATGTTCTACCGTTTAACTACGAGCCCGTAGGTATATTTTAGCAAGAAAATCCTCCGTATACGGTATTTGACAAGTAAGTCTAGTTATGTTATCCTGTACATAATTGTACAACATGAATAAACTGAACTTACTTCTAAAATCCGGTGAATCACTATTCCATACTCAAGATTTGGCACTTTTGTGGGGGATTGTGAATAGAAATACACTTTACACCACGATCAAGCGTTATATTGCACAAGGAGTATTAATTCAGGTCGTAAAAGGTCTATATTCAACAGTTCCGATTGATGAAATTGATAAATTTAAATTGGGAACCGCTTTAATTCATAAATTTTGTTATGTAAGTTGTGAAACAGTTCTTTCTCAAGCAGGGGTAATAAACCAAACAGTCTACCCAATCACTTTTGTTTCGTCTATATCTAGAAAAATTGAATTTAGGGGAACTCAATATATATACAAGCAGTTAAAACCCGAAATTCTGTTTGATCCAGACGGTGTAGAAAGTAAAGATGGATACTTTATAGCGACAAAAGAAAGAGCCGTATCCGATATTCTTTATTTTAACCCTAAGTATTATTTAGATAATATATCAAAATGAAGTTAATCAGGCAGGAAGACATATTGCACAAAATGCAGTTACAAAAACTGTTAATGGCGGTTGTAGACAGTCCGGTTCTTTCACAAAGTCTTTATTTTAAGGGTGGAACGTGCGCCACGATGTTAGGGTTTTTGGATAGATTCTCGGTTGATTTGGATTTTGATTTAGTTGCAGAGTCAGACCCCGCAATTCTCAGAGTAGAGCTTGAAAAAACATTTAAAAGTTTAGATTTGGTGATAGAAAATGACAACAAAAAGTCGCTTTTCTTTGTGTTGAAATATCAAGCGCCACAAAATAAACGAAGCACCATTAAATTGAGTATTTTTGAAGAAATCATTAAGGCTAATGATTACAAAAAAGTAAAAATAACTGAAATTGATAGATTGGTAAACTGTCAGACCATTGAAACCATGTTTGCAAATAAACTTGTGGCTGTAACTGACAGATTTGAAAAGCATCAAAAAATCGCAGGCAGAGACATTTATGATATTCATTATTTTTTCAATCAAGGTTACAAATTTAAAAATGAAATTATTGAAGAAAGAACAGGCTTAAAATCAAAAGAATATATTAATAAATTAATTAAATTTATAGATGATAAAGTTACAGATAAAATAATTACAGAAGACTTAAATAGTCTTTTGCCTTTAGAAAAATTTAATAAAATAAGAAAAGTATTAAAACAGGAAGTGTTGATGTTTTTAGGTCTGCTTTAGCAACAAAAACCCCGCCGGGAAGGCGGGGGAAGGGGAAACAGATTATTTGGACGGTGGAAGTAAATCCTGAGGAGAGACATAAACGTAAACAATATCCAGATTTTCGGGTTTGATGAAGTTGTTGAGGTTCAGTTTGGCGCCGTCTGAGTACAAAGTGTAGTTGTATTCGTTCCTGACGACTTCAGCGTCATCGATATAAGTATAGGGGAAATCGCTTAACCAAGAGGTCTTGAAGATTAACTCAAACTCTGGTTGTACCTGATTCTCGACCACATTGACAACGATCAGAGAGCGGGGAATTTCGGTGGTGATGTATTTTCCCGGAGTCGGATACCAAGTGAAAATGTACTTGGTGGTGGACGAAATCTGACCGTTGATACCGGCGGCAAAGAGAAAAAAGCCACCGGACATCTCGCCTTCAAGACCGTTTTCGATGGTCACGCCCTGAAGAGGATGTTTTCCAAAAAGACCAGTGTCCGAAAGCTGATCTTGCCTGGTTGGAGCGGGTGGTGGGGTGGCACAGGCAGAGAGAATTAACATAGAAACCAAAACAGCCAAGACGACAAGCCTCGTTTTCATTTTACCTTCCTTTTTAAGGTGAATTTTGGTGCATTATACTCTTTTTTGATTGGTATAATGAACAAGTTGGGCCCTTAGCTCACCTGGTAGAGCGTCCGCATGGCATGCGGAAGGTAGTCGGTTCGAGTCCGATAGGGTCCACATTTTGGCGTGCTTGTTTACTTCGTGGCGGCGGAGGGGGTGGCTGTGGGTGAAGGCGCTAGTTTTTCGAGAGTCGTGATCTCTTCTTGGAACTTGGAGTAGTTCTCGGCAGACGGGTCGATGTACTGTAAGCCAGCTTTGAGATACTGCAGAGCTTTGGAATAGTCTTTTCGGTCTTTGTAAATTAACCCCAGGTTGAAGTAGGGGACTTCCCAGTTTTGTTTGAGATCGATTGCTTGGCTGATGAGCTTGATGGCTTGATCAGGGTCTCCGAGGTTAAAGAAGAGAATTCCGAGCTTGAGTCTGAGGGCCGGATTGGAAGGGTCGAGGGAGACGGCCTGAGCCAGATGGGAGACGGCGAAGTTTTGAGCCCCTTCGGCGACGCCGATGAAGGATTGATAAATATCGGCCAGATTTTCCCAGACCAGCACACTGTAAGGATTAAGAGTGGCGGCCTGTTTGCCGTAGTCGATGGAGCGTTGAAGGTACTCGGTGGCGTTCTTTTTGTCTTCGACGGTGGCGTCTTTTTTGTTTAGCAGATTAAGAGTGGCATTCTTGAAGAACTGAGAGAGGATGGTGGGGTAACTACTGTTGAAGGGGTCTAGTTTGGCGGCGTTGACTTCTTTCAAGTAAGCCCCGACAGGATTGGTGCTGATCATATCCCCGGCTTTTTTAATTTCCATAGAAGCGGAGTAAGCCGGAACGGCGTAGATCCAGTAGAAAGCAAGCAGAACAGATGAGAGTAAGGTAACTATCCAAGGAAGAATGACGCTGTACGGATTCAGGCGGTGTTCATCCGAAAGATTTTGATAAAAAGGTTCCGGTTCACTCTTGGCCGAAAGACTGAGACTGACGTCTTTGATGTTTTTGAGTCCTAGAAGTTTGAATTCAACCGTCAGAGCGATAAGGGCGATCACACCCAGAACCAGAGAGGCAAGACTGGTGGGGGTTAAAAGATAAGAAACCAAGATGGCCATCAGAAAAACGGATAGAAAAACGAAAGAGGGGTTTTTCATATTTGATGTTCGGTGTTTGAGAGAGACCAGCAGAAGTCTCACAAAAGAGACGATAAAGGCGAGAGCTCCGACCAGGCCAACGGTGGTGATTAAAGTGAGGAAGAAACTGCCCGATTCCGAGAAACGAAGAGTCCAAAGAGCGCTATCGGCATTTAAATAACCGGGTCTTAGCCTGGTAAAGACAGTCAGGTAAGTCTCGGGACCGGTGCCGAAGAAAGCGGTGGGCCAGTTTTTGAAAATGTCGACCGCGATAGACCAGCTGGCTCGGTAAGGAAGTAAAAAGATGATCTGTTGACCATCTCGGGGGAAGAGAAAGCTGAGGTTTAGGAGAGAGGCGACGACCATTAGAATAGTGGCGGCAAAAAGCAAGGATTTATTAAGCCAATTTTTGGTGACGATCAAGTAACCGATGGTGGCCAGTAAGATGGGAAAGGTTAGAGTAAGAGCCGCGAGAAACCCACCGGCAGGATTAAAAAACTTATTACCGATGAGGTCGGATGAAGTTATTTTGCCGATGATGCCAAAGTACTGGACGATGGTGAAGAGACTAAGAAAGGTGACAGAGATCAGAAGCCCGAGAACGACGCTGTCGATGATACCTCGGCTTTTTTGGGATGAGGTGGTGGTCAGAAAGATAATTAAGAGTGAAATGAAGAAGGCGGTCTGGCCAAAAAGACTGACGTGTCTCACCGGACTGAGCCAGAAAGAAGAAATTATTTGAGCCAGAACCAGAAAGATCAAGGGCAAAAGCGAGGGTGAGTCCGTGAAAGAGAGTTTGCCGCGGACCAGACTTCGGACGCACCAGGCGATCAAAGAAAGACTGGCGATAAGGGTGACGAGATAAAACTTGTTAAGAGAAAATGGATCGGCGGTAATGGGGAGGAAAAATAGGGGGATAAACAGAGCCAGAACAAAAGGGATGTATCTTAAAACCAGGGTGGAGGTTTTGTCTAAGAATTGGCGCATATCAGTTATCTTAGGGGTTGATTAGATGGTAGTCAATGTATCTAACTATATCAGATGGGCTGTTTACCTCGATAATCATGAGGCCTTCACTCTTGCTTTTAACCGAGTAAATAGATTCATCTCCAGGTTTGGGAGAGAGATAGATCTGGCTCGCCGACTTGATGTCTGGATCGGTGACCGTCGCTTCGGTCAAGCCGGCGGAGATAGTGGCGGTTTTGTCGATGATGTTACTGCCGGCTAGGGGTGTGATGTTGGTGGGTGATGAGGCGGTGGCGTCGTTGGGAGCGGCGATGATAGGAAGTTCTTGGTTGGTGGGGGTGGGGGTGGAAGTGGGCACATCACGCTGTGCCCCTACATTACTGAGGGTGCCTGGGGGGAGGGGAGAGATGAGAGTGCCGGTGGGTGTGGAGGAGAGATAGCCGAGAATTATAAGAGTGGTGGGAATAAAGAAGAAGACGGAGGAAGCGACCACGATCGCCACCGAAAGACTGGTGTGGCTCTTGGGTTCTTTAGCGTTGGTGTACTCGATGATCACTGTTTCATTTTAACACTTTGTTTTATTATTAAGGAATGGAGTTATCCAAAGAAAAGTGGAGTGAGGGTTTAAAAAAGATAAAACCTGATGTAAAAAATATTTTTTATAAAGGAAAGATAGATTTACTTTTGGATGACTCACCTAAGCTCGCTATCGTCGGCTCCAGAAGAATGACGGAGTACGGAGCTAGAGTAATTGAAAAATGGATGCCGGTTTTGGTAAACAAAGGGGTGAACATTGTTTCTGGCTTTATGTATGGAGTAGATCAGACGGCGCATAAAGCATGTCTCGATAATGGAGGCAATACAATTGCTGTTTTGGGCTGGGGGATTGACTGGCCGGTGGCCACAGAGGACGAAGAAATGTATCAAAGAATAGTAGAAGTAGATAGTTTGATAGTATCTGAGTACCCAGGCAAAACTGCTCCATTGTTATGGTTTTTTCCCCAGAGAAATCGGATTGTGGCCGGGATAGCGGACGCGGTCTTGATAGTAGAGGGCTCGGTCAAGTCCGGCAGTATGATTACGGCTCGACTGGCCAATCGGTTTGGGAAAAAACTCCTGGCCGTACCCGGTCAGGTAACGAGCCGAGTGGCGGAGGGGACGAATGGACTAATTCGTGACGGCAAGGCCAAGGCCGTGACGTGTGCGGAAGATGTTTTGAAGGAGATGGGACTGGTTCCAGGGCAACTCAGGCTTGAAGTAGGGCGTATCGATGATCCATTAGTGTCACTTTTAGCCGATGGGGAGAGATCGGTGGATGAACTGTCCAGAATTTTAAAGATGGAAGTCTCTCAAGTGCTGGGAAAGCTCACCGAGCTGTCGCTGTGCGGGATGGTGAGCGAGAGTGAGGGAAAGTACCGGCTGATGTGATCCGCCTCGTGCCATAGGCAGATGAGCCTTTGGCTCAAGAGGCGGATTGAGTACAAAAAAAGCCCCGCAATTGCGGGGTTTTATTTTAGATGCTTGGTGATGTTAAAGTCCTCTTCCTTCATCTGCCAGCCATGGCGATGGTCATGAGTGACGATGGTAATGGCTCCGTGATTCATAAAATGTTGATTGAAAAAGTTGAAGAGAGTGTGTGGCTTTGGGTGATCTCCCAGGATCATGCTACCAAGAAGCATGGCGTGAGCTTGGCTGTGGCCGACAACCAAAACTGTCTGCCTGTCGAACTCTTGGAGTAGCCAGTGTTTCACTCTAGTTTCTCTGGCTAAGAACTCACCATGGGACTCGTCTTTTGGATGAAACTTGGCCGAAAGATCGGCCTGACGGATAACTTCCCCTCGCCAGCGTTTGTAATCGAGATTGAGCTGGCTGTAGATACTTTTGCCGTCTACAACTCTCCGAATTTCCCGAAGATCTTCGATAACATTGGAGAATAGAGGGTTGAATTCAGCCACGATCTCGGCGGTTTTTCGAGCCCTTTTTTGAGGACTGCAAATCAGGACGTCTGGCCGATAGATAGAAACTAGCTTCCCAAGTTGTTGAGCTTGAGTTATACCCAGTTGACTCAAAGGGGTAGAGTTTTTTTGGCGAAAGATATCGCTTTCTTCGTCGATTTTTTCGTAGGCAAGGGAAGCTCCGTGCCTGGCGAGTAAAACTTTTACGGACACGGGAGCCTCCTTTTGATAGGTTTTTAGTCAACGTGCTGGCTTACAAGTAGGGTATCTTACCACACTGGCCTCAAAAAAGCAACCTATAGGGTGGTGGGCGTGATGAATCACGCCCCTACTTGATGGGCACCCGCGAGGAGTGCCCCTACGATATACTTGAATGATGCTTGCCAGAATTGAGAGTGTCGCTTGCGTTGGACTCGAGAGCTTTTTGGTGGAGGTGGAGGTGGATGTGGCCGAGAAGGGGTTTCCCGGGTTTAGTATCGTGGGCTTGCCGGATAAAGCGGTGGGGGAGGCACGGGAGAGAGTTAAGACGGCGCTCGTCAATAGCGGCTTTGCTTTTCCTCAGAAAAAAATTATTGTCAATCTGGCGCCGGCGGATCTGCCAAAAGAAGGTTCGGCGTATGACCTGGCCATGGCAGTAGGAATTTTGGTGGCGAATGGGGATATAAATGTTGACGGGCGTGATGAATCACGCCCCTACGGGGAGGGAAATAAGATTGAGGCACTGTTTTATGGAGAGTTGTCATTGGATGGGAGCTTGAGACATACGAAGGGAACTTTATTGGTGGCTTTGTTTGCCAAGAAAGAACATAAAAAAAGAATCTTTTTGCCGGTACTGTCGGCGAATGAGGCGGCAGTGGTGTCCGATATCGAAGTTCTGCCGGTGAGAAATCTTAAAGAGTTAATTCTTCACCTGATGGGTGAGAAGAAAATCGAGCCTTTGAAAAAAATTGAAATAAAAAGTTTGGTGGAAGCGGCCTCTCCCGAGTTTGATATGGCCGATATCGTGGGCCAAGAGTCGGCTAAGAGAGCTTTGATCATTTCGGCCGCCGGCGGTCACAATATCTTGATGTCCGGCCCGCCCGGATCGGGGAAAACCATGTTGTCGCGGGCCCTGCCCGGGATTATGCCTCTTATGAGCGAGGAAGAAAGTATGGAGGTGACCAGAATTTACTCGGCGGCGGGCCTCATGAGTGCCGGGGAAGCGGTGGTAAGAAGAAGACCTTTTCGCTCACCTCATCATTCGACCAGTATGGCCGGACTGATCGGAGGCGGGAGTAAGCCGGTGCCCGGAGAGGTTTCTTTGGCTCACTTGGGGGTTTTGTTTTTGGATGAGATGGCCGAGTTTCCGAGGTATGTTTTGGAAGCCATGAGACAGCCGATGGAGGATGGCAAGATCGAGATATCGAGAGTAGCCGGCAGAGTCGAGTATCCGGCCTCGTTTCAGCTCGTTGCCGCCGTCAATCCCTGCCCTTGTGGGTATCTGGGGCACCCGACCAAAGAATGTAAGTGTTCGATCCGGGAAATAGAAAGGTATAAAAGGCGGATTAGCGGGCCAATATTGGATCGGATTGATTTACACATTACAGTGCCGGCGGTAGAAACGGAAAAAATTTTGGCGACGGTGTCCAAGGGAGAAAGTTCCTTTGAGATAAGAGAGAAAGTGATGAAGGCGAGACAGAAACAAAGTGAAAGATTGTTAAAGTTTGGAATTTTTTGTAATGCTCAGATGAAAAATAAGCAGGTGAAGGAGTTTTGCCGCCTGGAAATTGACGGGGTCCATATCCTTCGGCTCGCCATGGAGAAGTTTGACCTGTCGGCACGCGCGTATTTTCGGGTCCTGAAAGTAGCCAGGACGATAGCTGATTTGGAGGGGAGTGAGGCTGTTTTGGCGGCTCACCTTGGAGAAGCGATCCAGTACAGAGAAAAGGTGTTTTAGTCTGCAAGGCCAGGCCCTGCAGGTATTAGACTTATAGTCTTGTAAAATTGAGGTTTTGGTGTTATAATATTGGTAGTTCGTAGACAACAATCTGAACGTTAAAAAGGAAAAGAGGAGAAATAATGAAACTTAGTCGTTTAAACTTGATCGTTTTGGTCATCTTCGCCATCGTAGCGGGTGCCTTTTTGGCTTTAACTCCAAAACTTTTCACTCCGCCAGCAAGTAGGATGTCGTTCTATGTATATATCGACACAACAGTCGACAGTACGATCCTTGAACTTTCGCCCATTTTCGGGCTGAATGGTCATTTACCTTCTGAGATGAGGGTAGAGATTATTGGTTATGAAGGTGCCGTACAAGCAACAATTCCGTTCGCACCGATGACACTACCAAGGGTTGAAGTTAAGGGAGGTATTGTTCTGATGAGTGTTCGTGTAACCTCAGATAATTCATCGTGGGGATGTATACAGGGCAAGACCGACTACTACACATCAACACAAAACGGTCGGTTGCTGCCAGAAATAAGGTTTGATTGCACTAAAAATTGAATTGCCTGTGCCCAACCAAGGAAACAAACACACCGCCCTTTCGGGGGCGGTTTTATGTGGTACTCTTGAAATAAAAGAGTACGTCCTGCAAGGCCAGGCCCTGCAGGTGATTGTGGTATACTTATGGGGTAATTTGGACATTCAAAATTTTTATGGCTGAGGCCAAAAGGAGAATAAAGTATGGCAGATTTTGCTTCTTCGGTAGTGGTGAACCACGCTCTTTATGTGGCGATGAGTCGAGCGTTTGGAACGGTTGATTGGAAGCCCAGCAACGATTTTCAGCGGATGGTGGTTCGTCACAGTCTGGATTCTTTATTGGTCGCTTTGCAGATAACTTCAGATCAACTGTTTTCCAAGGCGGCGCACGATGCGGAGACGGTTAATCGTTTCCTGCGGGAAAATGAATTTGCCCTTCAGCTTCAAGATATGGGCTCGGGGCCGAAGATGGCTTATGTGGCCAGTATCTTAAAGCTTCTAGGCAAGTTTTACGAGCGTGGTCTGACCGGTTATCACCTTCCGAAAGCGGAAAGACCGGCTTTCAGACTTGGAAATGGTGCCGGGACAACTCACTTTGATGCCGAAAGTAAGTGGCTGGTACGGATTCCTACCGATGGTGGATTTGATTTTTGGCTGACTTCACCAAACCACACTCACGGATTTTCGATGATTGATGATTGGATATCGATGCTCCGTGTGGCTAAGTTAAAGAGTGGCAGTGGCGTGATACTGCCGATGGTGACGATTGCTGAGACTTCGGTCGATATTTCCCGTCTGGTAGGCATGACATCCGGTGAAATCATTCTTCAACAAGCTTTAGCGGCGGCCAAGTTCGCCTTGACACCGGAGTTCGTCAAGTTTGAGATGGCGGCGGCGATGTCTGCCAAACGTGGCTGGGCTTTTGAAATGCGCCCCCTGACCGATGACTATGTAGCCGACCATGCGCTCTACTTTGCTTTGGCCCTTCGGGATATGAGTCCGTTGATGCCTTTGGCAGTGGGCATGGTGGATATGGATGAGTTTTCAAGGACAGAATTACACTAAACATTTGGGAGTCGAAAGGCTCCCCTTTTTTGTGGTGTATCATCTTTATATATGGAGAATAAGAAACATGAGGTGGTTTATGCTTTTATCGATAGTCAGAATTTGAACTTGGGGGTGAGAAACGATATCAAGACGAAGGACGGCAAACACTTTCGTTACAAGGGCTGGAACTTGGACTTTGGGAAGTTTTATCAGTATCTGAAAGAGGTTTTAAGGGTCGAAAAGGCCTTTGTCTTTATTGGTTTTATACCTGAAAATCAGGAGCTTTACGATTCTTTGAAAGAAGACGGCTACGAATTGGTTTACAAACCGATTTTGGAGCTGACCAATAAGGAGAATACGGATATCAAAGTCAAAGGCAATATCGATGCCGAGATGGTCATGCATACCATGATCAACTACCCCAAGTACGACAAGGCGATTATCGTGTCTGGAGACGGGGACTTTTTTTGCCTGGAAGAGTACCTAGAGCAAAAGGGGAAGCTGGCTAAGATTATTATTCCGAATAAATGGAATTATTCATCTTTACTGGAGAAGTACTCAAGCTACTTTTTGAATATGAGTGATCTGCGGAAGAAGCTGAATTACTCGCACAAAAAACAGCCGGATGAGACAAAGCCTGCAAGGCCAGGCCCTGCAGGTACAAAGCCGCCAGTAGTCCAGAGTGATGGCAAAGGGCCAAAGTATTTTGGGATGTAGGGAAGCTAGATTGAGGCTAGATTTGACTTTTTGTGCTAAGTATGGTATCCTATAGCTTATTGGTAATTCTTTGAAAATATAAGTCAAAACCTAATCGCTGGAGGCGAGAATGAAAGATTCTAAAATGAAGACGTTTGTCTCTCAGGCTTCACTGTTACTTCAAGATTGTCTGTGGCGTGCACAAGGGGGAAATCCCAGGAGAATCCCTGAATGGCGGAGTTCTTTTGCCAGTAGGTTGATGGGTATAAGTGATGAGTTACTTAAGACGGTTGGGAACAAAAAGCTGAAACCTGCCGCCCTCCGTAAAGTTGCACTAAGAGTCGGATTGCATTTGCAGGGGACTAGTGATTATCTATATGATGACCCTGAATATAATCCACTTTTTTCTCCATCGGAAAAGAAAACTTATCTTGAGGTAGCTGAAAAAGTAGAGCATTTTGCTCTACAAGTGTGGGACGCAGGGGACGAGAAGAATTTTCAGGAAATGAAGAAGCGTATTCAAAGATTGGCTAAAGAGACCTTTTCTTTATCCAAATCGTTGGATCCGAATCAGATTTTAGGTTAGTTGCCACTGGGTGTAGAAATACACTCGGTTTTTTTGTGGCGTAAGATGATAGGTGGAGTGAGACCTGCCTGCCGGCAGGCAGGTTCCTCCACTTCGGTCGAAATGACGAGCCTGCAGGGCCAGGCCCTGCAGGTAAGCCAAAACCGATCGAGCTGGTGGTACCAGGGGACGGTAAGGGGCCGAAGTATTTTGGGATGTAAATGAGCCCATTCGAGGCTAGGTTTTGACATTTATGGCCAGGTGTGGTACCCTATAGTCTATCGGTAATTCTTTGAAAATATCTTGATGGAGGTAAAGTGAAACAATCATTACTAACCATAAGGAATATGCTTCTGACAGGCTGGGAAAGGCATCCCTGGGATCACCACTACCAAGTCAGGCGTTGTGATGTTCATCCTGATTTAAAAATTATCGTTTGGATAAAAACACTCCTCAGGCATGGAGTTCCCCAAATTACCAGTGATTCGCAACTCCAAGATGCTCTGGCACATCCTGAGAAATATAAATGGATTGGAGAGGGATCTGTGAGAATTGGGACGGTTAAAATGGTTCGTTTGGTATTTACTTCAGCTCCTTTTTTAAAGGACGGTCACTGGTTTGCCAAAGCAACAGACGAGGTCAGTGGCGACGAAACCGAGTACTCTCTTTTCGCACTTGGTATAGTCCCTGATTATGTTTTTAATCCTAATCGAGACGGCTTCGACCCCGCAGGCTGGAATCCAAACAGCCAGCCCCATTTTAATTAGATATTTTTGGACAGGTTTAGATTTTTAAAAGTCTCCCTGTCCTTTTTTGTTGTTAAAATGAATAAGCAATTAATTTTTATAGATCCGCCTAGGCGGATGACGGAGTATGAAAATAAACAACAAAAAGACGGGGAATAGAGGGGAAGAACTGGCGAGTGAGTATCTACAGAAAAAAGGTTACCGGATAGAAGAGAGGAACTTCCGTACCCGCTTTGGGGAGCTGGATATTATCTGTTGGGACGGGGAAATATTGGTATTTGTAGAGGTAAAAACAAAAATAGGGCATGATTTTGGCGAGCCGGAAGAGATGGTCAATAAAGGCAAGCTATTTCAAGTAAAAAGAATGGCCGAACTTTATTTATTGCAATCGACCTTCAAGGAGAGTCCTTGTAGGGTGGATGTGGTGGCGATTGTGCTTTCCAGTAATGGGGAAGTGGAGAAGTTGGAGCACTACGAAGCGGTTTATTAAAAAACTCAAAAAATCAAAAACACAAAAACTCAAATTATTGGGTTAAGATAGGGGAATGAATAAAACAGAAAGAACCTTGGTTTTGATCAAACCGGATGCTGTTCAAAGAAATTTAATTGGAGAAATAATCAGCCGTTTTGAGAAAAAGGGGTTTAAGCTAGTAGCCATGAAGATGGTTCAGCTTGACGACGGCATCTTGAAGAAATGGTATCACGAGTATAAGGATGCGCCTTTTTTCCCTCAGATAGCCAGCTTTATGTCCTGGACACCAATTATCGCCATGATTTTGGAAGGCTACAACGCGGCGGCTCTGGTGAGACGAATTGTTGGTACACGTAAGGGCTATGAAGCGGAAGCGGGTTCTGTCCGTGGAGACTTTGGTATGAGTGGGGGAAATAACCTGGTTCACGCTTCCGACTCTTTGAAAAATGCCAAGAGAGAGATGAAAATAGTCTTTACCCCGGAAGAAATTCATGAGTACAAGACGATTACGGAGCAGCTAATTTATAGTGAGGACGAGATTGGCGGAGTTTTTAGATAGACATTTGCCCTATAATAGGGTAAAATCCTTTGTTAAGGAACTTTAACTATTTAGTTGAGGAGAGAAAATGCTCCAAATGGTTACTCGCAGAGTGGTTCAAGACAGAACAGGTGCCATCCGAAGAGCGGTGATTCAATGTGTGACGGACATGGGTTTTTCACCACACTTTGAGGCTGGGAAAAGATCGATCAAAGTTTCGTACCGTCAGCCGTCTAGAATGAAAAGCCTAAAGCCGGTCTATATGACTGTAGCCGAGGTTGAGATTTTATCGATTGAGGAAGGAGCTTACCGGATATTGGTGCGACCAAGATTGTACGGACATGACAGACCCAAGGTAGATGAGCTGATAGAATGTTTGAAGGCCAAAATTGTCGAAGGTGGGCAGTTGGAAGTCGTTATGGAGAGATAAGTGTTGACCCTTGCCACATGGCCGGGGTCTTTTTTGTGGCCAAAAAGTCGGGGTGCGCAGAATTGAACTGCGTGTCTCTCCGTTCCGAACGGAGCGTGATAGCCGATTCACTACACCCCGAAGACTCACTAATTATAGCTTGAAGACCGCTTTTGAGGCCAATAAAAACCCCACTTCGCTCTATGAGCTACGCGGGGTTAAGAATTTATTTTTTGAACTGAGTGAGGACGTAGTCTTCGAGTGAGGTGGGGTCGAAGCTCGCTATCAGAAACATTTGATCGGTCTCATCGACCCAGCCGACGACTAAGGGATCCTTTTTGTCGGTCCGGCCGGTCTTGTTGATGTTCCAGGCCGGGGCTTCGCAGATAATGAAGATATTATCGAAGATTTCATCTTCCAGGACTTTCATGGTCTTTTTGCGGACTTCAGCCGGCATGACGCCGTTAAACTGGGCGGTGATGGCAATTTCGCCATCATCGTATTTGTTGGCAGATAATTTCCCCAAATAGAGGATGGAATCTAGGAACTGATCCATAATCACTTTGGGTAAATCGGGTTCAAATTCATAGTCGATATCGTTCAAATCCACAATATCACTCCTCATGGCTTCGACCGAGACGGAGAACTCGTTTGTTTCTAAACCGAGGACCATAAAAGCCGGAAGTTTGGAGACTTTTTTACGCCAAGCCAAAAAAGAGTAGTCCAGTTCGGGAAAACCGCGTTTGGCCATCTCGATCGTGATGAACTCTCGTTCAGTAGCAGTTTGGAGGTCTTTGAGCTGAGAATCCACGTTCTCGAAACCAAAGAAAACGTCGGTATCGATTTTTTCTAATCTCTCACTGAGCTTGGAAACGGAGCCAGTTTTAGATTTTGGAGTCAACACCATGCGCGAAAGTACACCGGGAATGTCCAGAGTTTGGGTTTTGGTAGCCATTTAAATCTCCTTTGTGAAAGTACTAGGCAAGAAGCCTGTGGGGAGGATTATACCATTTTTGTGTGAGGTTGGGCGGATTACAAGTTCTAGAACGGATCGTCACACCCCCGACTAAAATAACGGGGAATGAATACATACAAGAAGTTCACGTCACATGAGAGGGATCTGCTAGCTGGGTACCTAGCCAGCGGAACAAACAAGAGCGAATGCGCCAGGCTACTAGGCCGCCCCAGGAGGACAGTTCTGCGAGAGGTTAACAGTAATGGTAGTTGGGTTAAAGACCAATACGGACATCCGATCTTTGTCTACATCGCCATCTCTGCCCAAGCTAAAGCAGACAGTCGTCAACAGAAATCCGCTCACAATAAAGAACCACTTAAAAATCCTGATGTTTACAAATACGTTACCAAGAAGCTGAGAAAGGGCTGGAGTCCGGAACAAATATCGGGTAGGTTGAGGAAAAGTCACCCCGATGATCCACATTGGCACATCTGCCACGAGACCATCTATGATTGGATTTTCAAACAACCCAAAAACGACGATACCAATCTTTACTGGTTCGAATACTTAAGGAGGAAACAAAGAAAGAGGAAGAAACAGAAAGGGAGAACTGTCCACCGTAGCCACATTCCTGATCGTATTTCCATCAGTCAAAGACCGGAAACGGTAAACTCTCGCACTGAGTTTGGTCACTGGGAAGGTGACTCTGTTGAGGGCCGGAGGAAGAACAAACCAGGTCTCCACACTGAGGTGGAAAGAATCTGTCGGAAGATTAAGGCAGTAAAGGTGAAAGCCATCAACAGCGAAGAAGCCATACTGGCTCAAGAAAAGATCTTTGGTAGTCTACCTAAACAAGCCAGAAGATCAACCACTTTAGACAATGGTAGTGAAACTCATCTCCATTACAAGTTAAGAACAGAGTTTGGCATGGACACCTACCACGCCCACCCCTACTCATCTTTTGAAAGAGGAACCAACGAACATGGTAACTGGCATTTGAGATATTACTTTCCTAAAGGCACCGACTTTACCGTCATTACCAATCAAGAACTTCAAGCTGTTGTTGACGAGATCAATAATCGACCTAGAAAAATCCTCGGTTTTCAGACAGCCAATGAGGTATATTATCAATTAGTTAAAAACGAGGGGGTGTGACGATCCGTTCTAGAACTTGTAGATTCCTCTCGGTAACTTTCTGCTGAAAGTTCCTCAAGACCCGGCTCGCTGCCGTCGCAGTTCCGCCTTTCGAATCCTTCCCAGGCGTAGTTCACAATATTTTGTCCGCAAGGGACAAACTATTGTGAGGTTGGGCGGATTCGAACCGCCGACCTTCTCGTTAGGAGTGAGATGCCCTGCCTGCCGGCAGGCAGGTCTATCCAGCTGAGCTACAACCTCAATTTACGACATCACGAAAGACTGATGTCAATTAGTTTTTCAAGGATAGTGTCTTTTGGCACTTCGAATCCTGGCATCCACTCGATTTCTTCATCATAAGAAATATCTACGTGATAGGCGAGCTGCTCACGGAATAAACGTGAATTAAAAAGCCCGGTACCAAAAAGCTCTTCGGCTTTGTCAATAATTTCCTGGAGGGAGTGATGCTGGAAAATAAAGTATAAATCGGCGTAGTCTTTCCATTTGTTGCGCTGTCCCATGGCAAAAGCCTTCATTGCCCCAATCGTCAAGTCGTCCGGCAGGGAAATAATTTTTTCAAAAAGGACGGGGTGAGAAATGGGATATTCGTATTGGAAAAAAGTAGTTTTGATACCATCGACGATAAGGGTTAATTCACCAGCGGAAGCGATATGGGTAGTATTGATCTGATGTTGGGAGAGGATCCGGCGACGAATTTTTTCGTTATCAAACGAACTCGGGCTGAATAAATCAAAGTCGATGGAGCGGCGATGGCCGTATTGGAGTGCGAGGGCGGTACCGCCAACGAGATAGAAATCCGGGGAAAATTTTTGAATCAAGGGCAAAAGCTGAGTTTGCTCAGGCGTGAGAATATTTGGGTGCATAGCGGGCGAAGTAGTGCGAATAATAATTGCGAGCCAGTTTATGCAGGTTAGATCGAGGTTGAGTATTGTGCCAGGCGAAGAGTTTGGCCATTTTATCGATACCGATGATAGAGATAAGGCGCTGAGTTTGTTCCCAAGTGCCACAATTGAGCACGGCTTCGACCACAGAGCGGATGTCGAGAGTGTCGTAGGACTTGGTGTACCAGATGAGAGAAGGATCATCCCGGATGACATCCTGAGCGGCCTTTAATTGGTCGTCCGACAGACTAAACATGAATATATTATAGCAAAATTACGCAAAAAGGACCGATTCCCGTGTAAAATAGAGAGGTGTTTTCGGGGTGTAGTGAATCGGCTATCACGCTCCGTTCGGAACGGAGAGACACGCAGTTCAATTCTGCGCACCCCGACTAGGTCGATGTAGCTCAGACGGATAGAGCATCTCACTCCTAACGAGAAGGTCCCCAGTTCGACTCTGGGCATCGACACACTAGAGAACAGGGTAAAATATGCCCATGAGAAAGGAATATGACCTCATTTCCGAACTGGGACGCGGGAACTGGATTGATGAAGTGGCCGGGGAGGCAGTTCTTTTGGGTTACTCTTGTGCCGATCCTGAGCTTGAGGCCAGGGGGGCGCAACTGTCCATGTTGGTTAGAGAAATTAAATTTGATAGTGACCAGTTTTACAGAGTGGAGGTGGCGGCCAAAGAGCTACAAAGGCTGGTAGGAATCAAGAAGAGACAGGAGTCGGTTTTCTTGGATAAGATTGTCGAGTGTGAGACAGACCGTTGGCCGAATAACGATTGGCGATATGTACTAAACTGTATTGAAGGAGTTTATCGGATTCAAATTGTTCTTCCCACCTTTTACAGTGAGAGGGAACTGTCCGGTAAAAACGACATGGAGAGTGCTGTGCTAAAAACGTATGCCGATCCAAGCTTTCTGAGTTATGAACGGAAACGGGTGGTAGGTAAATCGATTTTTACACAACAGAAAGTTTGGAATGATTCATACTACGATCAAGAGAATAAACTGAGAAGAGAAGTGGTCGTGCACGAACACCAAGATGATAGCTCGAGAGGATTTAGGGAGGTGTTTTATTTTGATGGTTTGGCTCAAGCGGCGACAGCGTGGACAAGTTTGCGAGAAGCTTTTACTTCAGGTCGAAAGAAGTGATGATACGAATCAAAAATAATATGGTATGAGTTGTGCTATATTTCTTTCCATGAAAGAAAAAAATCCTTGGTTATTAATGGATCATGACGGTACTCTGACCGACTCCGATCTGGAAGCGAGAGAGTATCGGGAGATTGTTTTGGATTATATGAGTAGTGAACTGGGTGTTCCGAGAGAAGAAATGAAAGTTTTGCTGGAAAGAGCCGATGCCGAGATTGAGTCCAAAAAAGAAATCTATGGTTGGAAAATAGGGGACATTTTTGTGGCCCCGGCGACGTCTGATCACTACGTCAAAAACACCGTAGCCGGATCGATGGCCTTGGAAATGCTGGCCAAAGAGTCGACCAGCATGAAACAGTTTACCGATCCCGCCGAGGTGGAGAAGTTTGTGGGGCAGGTCTTTCGAGCCAGTTCATCCAAACTGGGAGTCTTTTACAAATGGGAAGCAGAGAGATGTCTGCGGGAGTTAAACAAGACGGGCAGATTTATGATAATTACGAACTCCGACCCTAAGGTGGTTCTTAATAAAATGACTAAGTTGTTGGGAGATGACGCTCTAGACTTTAGTATCGTGGGTAATGCCAAGAAGTATCTGCCGGATCCCACCTGGACGGGAGTAGTGCCCGAGGGGATGTACAAAGGCTTTCCCGGTTTTCCCGAAAGAGGAGTCAATTTACAGAGAAAAATCTACTATATGACGCTTTTGGATATCACTTCCGGAGATCTAACCCGCGCCAAAATGGCCGGCGACATCGCGGAATTAGACTTACTCATGTTGGACTATCTGGGAGCCGAAACGGCTTTGGTTTTGTCAGCTACCACACCGGCTTGGGAGAATAACTACTACTATCGCGGTGAGGGAAAGAGATTTACTTCGGGGAACTTGAACAAAATCACCGACTGGTTTTTGCGGTGATTACTTCAGGTCGAAGGAGATGAGGTTGTAGGTGTCTGGCTTTTGGTTGATGTTCGTCAGCAAAATTAATTTACTACCGTCGGGGGAGGCGGTAACAAAGTTTTCCAGTGGCTGGACGTAGGTGATGTTGGTAATATTGGTGGCGTCGTAGTCCACCATATTGACTCCGTCTGAATTGGTAAGTATTAGTTGTTTACTGTTTGAATACCAAGAGAGATTGGTGGTGAGACGGCTGTCTGTTTGAGCTTTAAGTTGCAGGAGACTGGCGAGACTGGCTGAGGGGGTGGCGGAGACGGCGGTGATGAGAGTTTTAGACAGCGCCAGAGGTTTGTCGGCAAAGGGGAGAGCGTAGTTGGTGCCTTCTTTGAGATCGAAGAGGTAGGCTTGGTTTTTTTGAAGGTTTCGACTTTCCGGAGTGGAGTTGATGTTGGGGAGAGCTTGGCCGATCTCATTCTCAGGCAGATTCAGATCGACGGTGGGGGTGTAAAAAACTTTTTCTTTGTCGGGAGAGAAATAAACGTTGATGGACTGATGGCTAAGTAGGTCGATCATGTATCTTGGGAACAGACTGAGCGTCGGTAAATTTATTTTGGCGTACTGATCTTGCCACTGATTGATAATGAGAGGCAGACGGAGAGTAACATCGGAGAGGGTGTTGGAGTTCATATTTTTACTGGATAGCAGATAGGCGGAAGTAATTTGCTGTCTTTTATCGGTGAAGAGAGCCAGGATTTGAGAACTGTCCGGAGACCAGATAAGTGTCGCCAGAGAGTAGTCTCTAATAGAGTTTTCGGTGATCTGGAGATTGGAGGAGCCCAAAAGGTTGCCGATGATAGAGTAGACATAGAGACCGTTGTTGGTTTCTTGAGGAGAGTTTTTGAGAACGTAGGCGATCTTGGTGCTGTCGGTATTGGCGGCGGTGTTTCTCACCTGATAAAAAGTCAGGGGGGAGATGGCGGTAATGATCGGGAAGAGTCGAGCGTCGGCCGAGGTGACTAGTTCGGACTTGACCGGCAGAGACTTGGTCCAAGGATGGAAGCCGTCTTTTTCGACTTTGACCGTGTAGGTGCCTGGTAGCAGATAGAGTTTGTCATCGGTGACGGTGGTGAGCTTGTCATTGATAATGACTCTGGCCGATTTGGGGTAGGAGGTAATGTTCAGGAGGCCGGTACCGGAAAGGGAGCGGCTTTGGAGATCGGGACGGTAGCCTTTGGCAAACTGGATAGCCACAAAAGTGCCGATGATGAGGAAGAGAAGGATGAAGAAATTGACGAGGAGGCGTTTAGCTTTGGGGTTCTTGGTCACACGACTATTATATATTAGTGGGGTTTTACTGGTAGAATTCTCTCAAATGTCATTTTCTTTTTCTAAAAAGGTTGGTATTGATCTAGGGACGGCCAACAGCCTGGTGTATGTAGTGGGGGAAGGGATTGTGCTGGAAGAGCCGACGGTAGTGGCTGTGTCACTAACTGATGGAAAAGTTTTGGCAGTTGGGCATGAAGCTCAAAAAATGCTGGGAAGGACTCCGGGAAACATCAGAGCCAGTAAACCCATGCGGGATGGGGTAATCGCCGACTACGCCGTGACCGAGGCGATGCTCAAGTATTTTATGCGTAAAGTGAGAGCCTATGGACTATTAAGACCGGAGGTAATGATCTGTGTGCCGGCCGGGGTCACCCAGGTAGAGCGGAGAGCGGTTTTGGGAGCGGCCATGGAAGCCGGAGCTCGAAACGCTTATCTGATTGAGGAACCTTTGGCGGCGGCCATCGGCGCCGGAGTACCAATTGCGGAAGCGTCGGGAAACATGATCTTGGACATGGGTGGCGGAGCGAGTGAAGCCGCTGTCATATCACTGGGAGGAGTGGTCACCTTTAAGAGTGTACGAGTGGCCGGAAACCGAGTCGATGAGGCAATTTCCAAGTACGTTAGAAGAAAACATAACTTGGTCATCGGAGAAACGACGGCAGAGAGTATAAAAGTGAAGATAGGATCGGCGATCGGGGTGTCGAAGGAAGAAATGATGGAGGTAACCGGCAGAGACAGTATTGCCGGTCTACCCAAACAAGTTCAGCTTTCGTCGCACGAAGTGTTTGAAGCGATGAGAGAACCACTGGGGAAAATTATTCAGATGTTGAAGGCGGTCATGGAGGAAGTGCCTCCAGAGCTTTCTTCGGACATTATTGATAAAGGAATCGTGATGAGTGGGGGAACGGCCTTGCTGAAGGGTTTTGACAGATTGATAACTCTGGAAACAGGTGTTCCGGCCTTTGTAGCGGAGGATCCATTAAGGTGTGTAATAAAAGGTATTGGGATAGCGATTGAGAATCTGGACATTTATGAGAGAAGTATTAAGAGATAGATATAAAGATTGATTGTATCAATTAAAAATATCTTAGTTGTCAGGTTATAGTTTGGAGTGATAATTTTTAATTTGAGATTGAAATATGAATTTACAAGAAATATATATGAGTTATGGATACAGCCATTGATTTAGATAGATAATATTTATTATATTTACCGGATGAATTGAGGAGATAAATATTGGCCTGTAGGGCCAGGCCTTGCAGATTGGGGACCCTATAAGGCCTGGCCCTATCGGAGAGTTGCACTGTCATTTCGACCGAAGTGGAGAAATCCCACTCCACGAGTGTGAGATCCTTCGACTCGTAATGCTCGCTCAGGATGACGAGGTATTCAACAGTTTCTATTTACACATGGGCCTAATATACCCCCTGTGGTATGTGAGTAATATCATAAATTTTGCTTTTTATACGCTATGGGGGTATGGTATGTGTGGCATTTTATTGCGTCTGAAAACCCATTTGGAAGAGTTTAGGTCAGATTTGATTCAAATTTGACCCATAGGGCCAGGCCTTGCAGATCTGTGACCCTATAAGGCCTGGCCCTATCGGTGGATTTCTGGATTGCCACACCTGCCTGCCGGCAGGCAGGGCTCTGAGTACGAGATTCGCAATGACGGTTAATTAAGAACAAACTCGGTTATGCTTTTAGGATAAGGACTCGGCTAGATTCTGTTTTGGATGTTTTACAGTCTTTTTGACGATTTTTCCTGTTATCAAACCATATCAAGTTATGTATAGATATAAGTTGTTTGTTTTGATGTGTTATTGGGTTTAGTGTGTTTATTTTAAGCATTTTGAATGTATATATAGATCGATATATAAGATAGATTATAAATCAACTTTATTTAGGACTATATTTGACTTTTTAGAACGAAATATGAATACTATTATGGTTCAATTTGGGCTATATATTTCTTGATTGGTTATTTTCTAATTAGCCCAATAACTAATTTTGAACTCCAAAGTGACCTAAATTAATATAAGTTTGATAAACTAGACTTATAGAATATAGATTTTTTAGGTAATTGTCGCTAAATTTTGTGTTTGGAGTCGTCACTACTACTTTGAAGATGGTTTTTGAGTGAGATTTTTGGTGTCTTAGTAGACTAAAAAGCTTGATATTTCACTTAAAAGACTAAAAACTCCAACTTAGCAGACAAGATAAATAAGTGATAAAGTTGTGCCTCCAGAAAAACCCTGGATTGCTTCGGCTCGAGTACGAGACTCGCAATGACGATATCGTTACAGAGAAACTGCGAAACTCGTATATATTACAATAGCACATATGAGATCAGAAGTTTTGGGACTGCCGGTGGATGTCCTTTCCAGAGTGGAAACAATTAATATGATTGATGGTTGGCTGAGGCAGTCGGTGAGAAAACCTCGGATGGTAGTCACTGCTTATAGTGAGTTTTATGTAAAAGCTCAGAAAGATAGGGTTTTTGCCGAGATTGTGCGCAAAGCAGACCTGGTCACGCCTGATGGAGTTTCCGTTTTGGCTGGGGTGAGGTACAACCAAAGAACTCAAGGAATCAAGAACGCAAGAACTCAAGGCAGGGTGATTAAGTTGATGGTTGAGGGATTGAGGGTGGGTGGGGAGATTTTGGCTGGGACGGTTGGGGAGACGGTGACGGGGGTGTTTTTGTTTGAAGAACTATTAAAGTTAGCCGAAAAGCGGGGATGGAAGGTATTTTTGCTCGGTGGCTGGGGAAACGTGAGCTTGCGAACGGCTACACTGGCCCTAGAACGGTTTCCAGAGCTTCGAGTGTCTTATGATCGGGGAGAAGATCAAGTCGGGACAGACAGGACTACCGATGACCGAGTAGTTAAAAAAATAAATGCTGACAAACCGGACTTACTGTTTGTGGCTTACAATCCGGTGAAACAGGAAAAATGGATTGCCTCTCACCTATCCCAGCTTAAAGTTGGAGTGGTGATGGGGGTGGGTGGAACTTTCAATGAATACTTGGGGGACTTTATGCAATCCCCTGTTTGGATGGAACGAATAGGACTAAAGTGGCTGTGGCGAGTGATGGTGGAGCCAAAACGAGCCGGGCGGATCTTTCGAGCGGTGGTGGTGTTTCCCTGGCTGGTTTTCGTCAGGAGTTTGAGGAAGTAAAAAAACCACTCTGAGCAATTGTTCAGAGTGGATGATGTTTATCGGTCGCGCTCGATTATTTTTTGTTCGCCGCGACGAAGGCGAACTAGACCAATGATGATGAGGATAATCAATCCCAGAGAGATGCCGAGAATGATGACGTTGCCAAAGATACCTCCGTAAATGAGTCCGGCGGTAGGCAAAACAAACCAGCCTCCTCCGGTAGCGGGAATAGTGGGACCGTACATATTGTGCCTCCTCAGTTTAAATAAATTTTAAGTTTCGCGCCATTCTTCCGGTCCGTTGACAAAAGATAGCCAGTAGGACCAGATGCGTTCGACACTGTGTAGAAGAATGTACATTTCCTCCGGAATTATGAGAGCCCGAGTAGTGACATCGGCAGGGGTGAGATTGTCAACGTATTTGAGCCTATACATCCGATCCACCCAATATAGTACCACAACTACCCAGAGTAAGGGGTTCCAGACAAAAGGGGTTCCGGTTATGACTAAATAGGTGGCGATGGCCGCAAAGGTGATCTGTTGCGTAAATAAAAAGGAAAAAGAGACATGACTGAGGATATCTTTACGAGTATCCTTGTTCCATCCTTTTTGTCTCAAGGTATCCATATGATAGCGTGCCCAGCGGATTCGCTGATGCCAATGGACGGAAAAGGATAAAGGAACATCAGTCCAAGAATGCATTTTGGAGCCGATAGTGACCAGCCAGCCAAGTTTTTTGAGAGAAAGCGTGAGCTCGTAGTCTTCAGTCAGATTGGTCTGATCGTAGTACTGACCATTTTGACGGATCAACTTGGCGACGCTCACCAGGGCAGATGGGCGAAAAACGACACAGGTACCAGCCAAAACTTGCAGATCTTCGGGGTGTTCGACACGCCTGGAATCGGCCGAAGCGTATTCCAGTTTTTGTAACTGCCAGATAATCTTTTGATCGAAGGTGGCGTTTTTGGGTAACGGAGTTAGATGGGTTAGAGCACAGACAGCTCCCAGCCTCGAGTCGGTAGAAAGGACGCGTAAGGCTTCGGTGATAACATCCGGAGCGGCGATGGTGTCGGCATCCAAGACCATGATGAAGTCTGCATCCTGACAGTAAAGATCGATAGCTTGATTAAGAGCGCCGGCCTTTCGACCATGATTCTCATAAGTATAAAAAACGGTAAGGTTGGGAACCGTACTCTGTCTACCCTTGGCGATCTGATAGGTGTAGTCGGAGCTGTTGTCGACCGCGACGATGATTTTCTTGTTCGGATGTGTTTGTTGATCAGCCGAACGAATGGCTCTGACAATGTTTTTTTGTTCATTCTGAGCGGGTATGATGATCGCCACCTTAGGAAAGGTTGGCACTTTGGGAAAGTAGTTCATGGAACAGCCTCTAGTGACAAGAAGATGATGAGCCGCTGGAAATCGGTGCCCCAAGGAGTACAAGTGATCAACATCAGATAGTTCCGGTTATTGGACTTGGCCACCAAATCATGATTGCCGGCCACAGTCCATAAGTCGGCTGGATTGATGATCAGTGTCTCGATAACTTTATAGGTGAACCGATAACCGGGGCTCGTAATGTTCGCCTGGTCACCGACGATGAGATTATCGAGATCGGTAAAGACTTTGGGACTTGGACCCCACTGCCGGTGACCATAAATGATACTAACTCCGGGAAGTCCGATATCGGCGCTCCAGTTGGGAATCAATAGGGGATTTTCGGCCGGCTCGGTAAAGGTCGGGCCATTTGCAGAATCAATTTCGATGGCTAAATCCAGCCTTGAATTGAGGTTGATAGCCGGTATTTCAAGCCAAACAAGCCCATTGGCGATATCTGAGGCCGAAACTTGAGGGGGAAGCGGAGTAATTGTGGGGACCGGAATGTCCGGAATCGCCCCTACGGGGACTGGCGAGGAGGGTATAAAGACGGGGGATCCGAAACCGACGACATTATTTGGGTCAGTTTGGCTGTAAACGAGAAAATTAAGCAGAAGAAACAAACAAATTAGACAGGTTAAAACCAATAATTTACTTCTGGACATACGACCTCCTTGACAGTAATGGGTTTAATTTTCAGGGTACAGCAAGATATTTGCTTTCCCAGTATTTTACCACGGCAGGGGAGAACTACTTATTTGCGGGGTTTATGCCCAGCATCCATAAAACCGATTCTTTTTTGTAACGGCGGTCGCCTCGAGAGTTGATACGGATGGCGGGGAGCTTGCCGCGCTTGCCCCAGCGTTTGATGGTCAGAGTGGAGACGCGGAGGAGATTGGCAACTTCGGATACGGTGAGGAGGTCGGGTAGGTTATTTAAGTCTAAGTTCTTTTTATTGTTATTGTTGTCCATTGATATACAAATTACCAGAAAGAATATAGTTAGTCAATGGGGTGTTTCCGTAAAGTTGTGGTAGAATTCTCAACAGCATCACCGCAGGAACATTAAATCATTTTTGGAGGCTGGTCTTGAAGACTGATTTCACCGCAGATGGAAGATATAAGTTTGTTCGAGTCAGGCCGACGGTGGGGGAAAAAGAGTTTGCGGCCGGAAGGCCCAGAATCAATCCTTCGCTGGTAATCGAAGCTTTTGTTTCTGTCGCCGTGGGGTCAAGCAAAATCCCGGTAAAAATTCTTCATCCCGATCGAGACGAGTGGGTTTCGCTACCGATCTCAGAGTATGGAAAAACCATGGTCAGGTGGGCCGGTAAGAATCCTCCCGTAGTGGGAGATCGAGACGAGTATGGCAATCTGACCGTAAAAATTTCTGAACAGTGCGCTCTGGAAGTGATCTTTAATAGGGTAGAAAACGAAAAAGGCGCTCGAGGTAAGAAATTAATTTATGTGGTGAAGTAATATTGGTAAAAAAGAACCCCCGACTGAGTCGGGGGTTTGTTTATATTGGTGACTACTTGGTGCAAGCCGGAGGGCAGAGTTTTTCGATGTCTTCAAGAGTGTCGGGGCGGTAATAGCCTTTGAAGTCGGCGGCAATGGTCTTGAGCTTGGCTCCGTCTCGGGTAAACGAGTTCATGAGACTCTTCCATTTGGTGTAGAGTTCGTCGGTAGCCAAGGACTTTCCGTCTTCCAGAAGCAGCTTGAGCGCTTTCTTGGCGGCGTAGGCGTTTTTTTGAATGGCTTCCGCGCGATCAGCCAGTCCGGTGAGCACATCATCCGCGTTATCGAGAACTTTGATCAGTATCTCAACTTTATTTAGCCGAGTTCGGATTTCGCTTTTGGTGAGGCTGGTTTGCTGGGGATTTAGGAAGCGGAGTCGGTTGGCGGCCGCTTCGGCTTTGACCAACTGAGACTTAATAAAGTTGCGGTTTAAGCCGTTATCGGAGATTTGATCTCGATAAGCATTGTCCAAAACAGTCTTGGCTTTGGAGAGGATCCAGGAACTGATGACCATCCGGACCATGTCCCGATCAATAGCGCCGACGAAACTGACGTATTCGGTGTATCGGAGTTCGTGGTTTTTGAGACCGATTTTCCAGAAGTCTTCGACATTTTCATAAACTATTCCCACGTAGACTGCCGGGACAACCAAGGACTTGACATCGTCGATGTAGTAGCCGGGATTGGGCCAGAAAACGAGCTGGGTTTCGTTCCAGCGATCACGACCGAAAACTCCCAACTCATCCATATCATTCAGAACGTACCACGCGGTGGACGTAACCGGATGGGGGGCGGTGACCAAAACGGCGTGTTGGTCTTTTTTATCGACAGTGATCCTTTCAAGCTTAACAGTAGAACGAAAATTAAGGTGCGTCATTTAAACCTCTTTCTGGGTGTCCGGTTGAAGGCTCTGCCTTATGTACGGACGGGGGATTTCACTCAAGGCTCACGGAGTGATAGGGAAGATTATCTCATAGTTTGGAGAGCTGTCAATATTGGTGGTAGAATATACGGGTTCTTTAAACTTGAAGCGAAGGAGAAAAAATGGCGAAAAAAACTAGTTTAGCTAAAATGACTGTACCTCTCAAAATCGAGATTGCCAATTTGATCAAAGCCAAAACTTCTTTTTTGGTGGGTGATGATGGTTTTAAAGTAAGTTATTTGGCCTACAACGATGAAGGTGAAGTCACTTACGATCGGTGGGTTTACGACGATACGGATATTCTTATTGTAGGGAAGGGAAAGAAGGGTGAGAAAGCTGGTCGGTGGTCTTTCAATAAATTCAAGCCGAGCAAACCTGAAGAAGAAGATATGATGGGTATACAAGTCAAAGATAACCAATTTGTTTTTATCGAAGTGGCATACCCTCATTTTGAGGCAGAAGCCAACTTGGTCGCCAAGTTAATTGAGACAAAGTTGAAGGTTAAGCCAAGCGTGACTCTCTTCAGAGGTTAATTTTCTAATAAAAGCCCGCTCGAAAGAGCGGGTTATTTTATGTGGCGGGAAGTGACTAATGAGGGTAAATAAAGTCGTGAGACTCGGAGACCCCATCCTTGGAAATGATGATGGTCATGTTGTTGATTGACCATTTTTTGACTGTTTTGATCTGAGGAGTTTCATCCGCTCCAATGGTGATCGCGAAGCTATTTACAATACTGTCGGTCTTACTGATGGGCAAAATGGTGACAGTATAGGTACCGGCTTCTTCAAAAACAAAGGAGACTTGGTCACTGGCGAAGGCCGATCCGTTATGAGCAACTTCGACAATGAGGTGACTATCAAAGTATGATTCAGTGATAGTTTCGGTGGGTATAAAGGCAATAAGTACAAATATTACTACGATTACCAACGCGAGAAATGTCGTTATTGGATTAGAATTCACTTCAACCTCCATATTTAATGTTCTATGGTAGATTATACACCAAAAACCCCCGCCGCCGGCGGGGAATTTTATGGCTTGTTTACTTAATTTATCGGGTGAGAGAACCTCGCCCCTACAAATTTATTTCAGCTCAATCCATTCGAGTACTCAGGATTTCGTCAAGATTACTTGAGCTCAACCTTCGCACCGGCGGCTTCAAGTTTTACCTTGGCGGCTTCGGCGTCTTCTTTCTTGGCACCCTCGAGGATGGTGGCGGGAGCTTTCTCGACTAGGTTTTTGGCTTCGACCAGACCAAGATCGGTTTTGATCTCGCGGACAGCTTTGATAACGGCGATCTTGTTGGCACCGGCGTCGGTAACGACGACGTCAAATTCGGTCTTTTCCTCAGCAGGAGCAGCGGCCACAGCGGCGACGGTGGCAGAAGCTACCGGAGCGGCGGAGACGCCAAATTTTTCCTCTAAGGCTTTGACGAGTTCGGCGACTTCCAAAACGGAAAGTTCGCTAACCTGGTCGACGAGTTTGGTGAGTTTGTCGGACATGTTTTTTTGTTTAATTATTATTAATTTCGAGACGTTTTAATTGTATTGCGGGCAGGCGCGGGGGCCTGCCCCTACGGGATTATGCCGATAATTTGGCTCTGATGGCTTCTAATCCATAAACGAAGTTTTGGATAGGAGCAGAAAGCTGGCGGACGAGAGCCTGGGTGGGGGCCTGGAGCTGGGCCAAGAGGGAGGACAGAAGTTGTTCGCGGCTTGGGAGTTTGGAGAGGGCGGTGATTTCGGAGACGGTGATGACTTTGTCGTCCATGACACCGGACTTGATCTTGAGCCGGTCGTGATCTTCGGCAAACTTGGCCACGATCTTGGCGGCCGAGACGCCATCAGAGCTAAAAAGAATGGCGGTGGGGCCATGTAAAACGTCTGCGACGTCACCTGGTAAACCTTCTGGATATTTACTGTTGAAAGCCAGGCGGAGAAGATTGTTTTTGGCGACCATAAAAACACTGCCTGATTTATCGGCTTCGGTGCGGAGTAGATTTTGTTCGGACACGGTCAGACCGGCGTACTCGGTGAGAATGACGGCCTGAGAATCATTTAGCTTCTTGGTGATCTCGGCCAGTTGGTGAATATTTCTTTGATTAGGCACTTTAGATATTTTATATTTGATATTTTACATGGTACATTTGGAGTACAAAAAAGCACGTACTCAAGACGTGCAAAACAGTATTGCTCTGCTAAGGGCTTATGATTGCCTTAGGTCTTGGAACTAGAGGAATTGTATATGATAGAATAGCCGCTGTAAAGTACCTAAAAATCTTAATTTTGGAGGTAGTCATGACCCAAATACCGAAGATAAGTTTAGCGCTTTGGAAACAACTACTCAAAGGTGCGGTGGAGATGCCGTATTTTGAGGCTTGGCAGGCACATGATGTCAAGGCTTTGTTTGACTTGGGGCTCATTGAATTCAAGCGTTCAAAAAAACCAACACCGGCCATTAGTGTGGTTCTTTCTACCAAAGGTAGCTGGCTGAAAAGTTTGATGGCTTGGAATAACTTTTGGTCGAATATATGGTCGAATATATAATAAAATAGCCCCGCCGAAAGGCGGGGCTTTTCTATGGCGTTTGATACCCTAGATTCCCGTATTATGGGGAAAGTGATATAATTCACAAAGTTGTACGTTGACATATTCTGAATTTATAAGGAGGTAATACTATGGACACGAAAATGAGAGAGGAACGTCACGCTCAGATGCGCGCCGCGGCACAGAATCGACCTACTCAAACTACTCCGGTTTCACCAGTTTTTGCGCCTGCGCAGGTCACCGCCCCCCCCAAGTCTAAGAGGTTTGATTTCCTCAAGAAGATTGAGAAGAAATGGTATTGGATTGGTGGTGCGATCGCCTTGATCGTGCTGGGCCTGGCGGTATACTTCATGTTTTTGAATGGTGGCGAAAGAGCGACCTCGAACGATTTTACGAGCGAGCCGTCTTTGGCCACCAACCCTGACATGCCGACAATCGATCCTAACTTGGGTTTTGCGACTCAGACGCCAAAAGAGAGCACTGACTTGATAACACCGATTTATGTATCTCCTCCAGAACCAAATCGCTGGCAGCAATTTATAGACTGGAATAGAAAAAATAGTGAGATGACTGGACCTTTTTTGGACAAGCCATCTGATTGGAAAGATATTTTTGATCGTTTTCCAACGAGGTGGTTTCTGTGGATCGTCTTTT
>Ga0209211_10002041_pt1 | contig 35922 bp, 32 predicted proteins | sample RifGroA2_FD_183992 | JGI IMG/M metagenome (GOLD analysis project Ga0209211, IMG submission 183992) | Groundwater microbial communities from Rifle, Colorado, USA - Groundwater A2 (SPAdes) (version 2) | ecosystem: Environmental > Aquatic > Deep subsurface > Groundwater | place: Rifle, Colorado... | reverse complement strand
GGAGATTCCCGCCGAGCCGCTGCATTTGTTCGCCGATCCGCATCGCCTGGCGCAGGTGTTCGCGAATCTGCTGAGCAACGCTTCAAAATTTTCGGAGACGGGCGCCGCCATCGAACTGCGGGTGTCGGTGGAGGAGGAATCGGTTTCCGTCGCTGTCCACGATCGTGGCATGGGCATCGACCCGGACCATCTGCGCAACATCTTCGACATGTTCACGCAGGTCGACAGTTCGCTGGAACGTTCGCGTGGCGGGCTTGGCATTGGCCTGACCTTGGCCCGCAGGCTGGTGGAAATGCATGGCGGGCGACTTGCCACGACCAGCGCCGGGCTCGGTCAGGGAAGTGAATTCACCGTCAGCCTGCCCTTGTCGATCGTCGACAACGTCGCCGATCATCGGTTGCCTGTCGGCAAGCCGGTGGCAGCCGCGGCGAAGTCATTGCGTATCATGGTGGTCGACGACAACAAGGACTCGGCCGACATGCTGGCGTTGACGCTCAAGATGATGGGTCACGACGTACTCACGATCTACGATTCCCTGGTTTTTCTGGAGACAGCAGTGAGCTACCTGCCCGACCTGGCCTTCATGGACGTCGGCATGCCTGTGCTCAATGGTTTCGCGTTGGCATCGCAGATGCGCAGCCAGGCATGGCCCGACAACCGGCGTCCGCGACTGGTGGCCTTGACCGGTTGGGGACAGGAGGAGGACCGCCGGCTTTCCGAAGAAGCTGGGTTCGATGAACACCTGGTCAAGCCCGCGGACCTGGAGACGATCGAGCGCGTCTGCCAGGATGCAATCGAAATGATGGACGCAGGACAGGCGACCGCCTCGTGAGCACCCGGCACTCGCTGCCTTCCAGTCCCGTGTTGCCGGCGGCTCCTGCACCCGCCTGCGCCGCGGTCGCCGGACCGGAGGTCGGCGCACTGCCGACGGAATGGTGGTCGCACCTGGGCCATGACTTGCGCAGCTCGATCGCACCGATGCGCATGGCCGTGCAATTGCTCAAGAGCGGACGGATTGCCGCGGCCGACCAGGCGGATGCGCTGCAGGTGATCGATCGCCAGCTCGATTCGCTGCTGACGAGCATTGACGACCTGAGCGACTTGCTGCGCCTCAATGCCGGAAAACGCGTCGTGAATCCGGCGCCGAATGACTTGAACCTCCTGCTCGACATCGTTTCCGGACGTGGCTCGCTGCTCAAGCGTCTGGAAGCCCGCCACCAGTCGCTGAGCTGCGTGCCCGTCGACGCGCCGGTCATCACCAACCACGATCCTGCGCGGCTGGTGGCCTTGCTGGAGTACCTGATCGGGAAGTCAGCCGAGTGCGCGGCGCCAGGCGCCGTGCTGACGCTGGAGCTATGCCGGCAAGGCGGCCAGGCGCAGATGCGCATCACCGGCGCCGGGCCCTTGCTCGCGATCGATCCGGACGTGAGGAACGTGACCGGCGCGGCACCGATCTCGGCCGACACAGCCGGCATCAAGTCTTTGCTGATGCGCGAGTACGCCAGGTTGAGCGCAATTTCCTTTTCGCCGATAGACGAAAAAATCGGTATCGCGATGGCGATGTCTCTGGTGCCGGATTAAGGTCGGGAAGTGCCGACTCAAACAGGCCTTGTTCAGGTTGTTGGTCCTATTTTTAGGGCTCAGTTGGTTCCGGCGGATTCCGGAAGATTGACAGTCGATTCGACACGTTCCCCCCACCGCACAAGGAAGTAGCCATGAACACGACCGCACGAATTTTTCTAGCCTTTGCCCTTGCCGGTTCGCTTGCTGCTTGCGATACCGCACAGAAGGACGAAGCCCAGGCGGATGCCGCGGCAGCGCAGGCCGATGCAGCGGACCCTGCGGCTGACGCCGCTGCCGCGGAGGCAAATGCCGCCGTGGACGCTGCCGGCAATGCTATTGGCAACGCGGCGGACGCCAGCGCCGAAGCGGCTGAGGCCGCGGCAGTGGAGGCGGCCAATGAAGCCGCCGCCCTCGGTCATGAAGCCAGCGCCGAGGTGAAAGAAGAAGCAGAACAGACCGCTGACGCGGCCCAGGCCGCCGCCGAAGCCGCCCGCGAAAAAATGGACGACAGCGAAAATCCCAAGAAGTGAGGCGCAGCCAATCGCGCCTTGGACGGCGGGCGCTCGATGAGTGCCCGCCGTTTCTGTTTGAACCGGCTACAAGCCCCGGGCGGCCGGCCCGTCAGCGCCGCCTCGAGGATTCCGGTTAATGGCCTGGAGTAGAAAACGGATGATCATCGCCGGCTTGATCGGTGCGCTGGTCGCTGTCTTCGTGACGGTGTTGGCCATGAATTTCATTAGCGCCGAGAAACAGATCCAGACCTCGCTGGAGCACCGATATGGCGTCGGCGACCCGCAATTCAGTCGCGAGCTTGGAACCTTGCTCGGTCCGGCGATCATCGATGGCAATCGCGTACAGAACTTCGAGAACGGAGTCGAGATATTCCCGGCGATGTTGGCCGCGATCAGCGAGGCCAAGCAGACAATCACTTTTGAAACCTATATCTACTGGTCCGGCGAGGTGGGTGCTGCCTTCGCCAGGGCGTTTGCAGAACGCGCGCGTGCAGGGGTCAAGGTACACGTGCTGATCGACTGGGCCGGCAGCCAGAAGATGGAAGATAAGCTGATCGAGGAAATGATCGCCGCCGGAGTCCAGGTGCAGCTCTACCACCCGTTGCGTTGGTACAACCTGGGTCGCATGAACAATCGAACGCACCGGAAATTGCTGGTGGTGGATGGAAGAGTGGGATTCACGGGCGGCGTCGGTATCGCCGATCCCTGGGATGGCGACGCGCAGGATCCGCAGCACTGGCGTGATTCGCACTACCGCCTGGAAGGTCCGGCCGTGGCCCAGATGCAGGCGGCGTTCATGGACAACTGGATCAAGACTTCGGGCAAGGTCCTGCAAGGCGCCGAGTATTTTCCGCCGTTGCAGCCGGTCGGCAGCGCGCTGGGCCAGGTGTTCACCAGTTCGCCCAGCGGCGGCGGCGACAGCATGCAGCTCATGTATCTGCTTTCCATTACCGCCGCCGAGCACACCATCGATTTGTCCGCGGCTTATTTCGTTCCCGACCCGTTGACGCGAAAGGCCTTGAGTTCAGCGCTCAAGCGCGGCGTCAAGGTGCGCATCATCGTGCCAGGTCGGCACAACGACGCCGATGTCGTGCGCGATGCCTCGCGTTCGGACTGGGGTGAGGTGTTGCAGGCCGGCGCTGAAATCTACGAGTACCAGCCGGCAATGTTCCATTGCAAGATTCTGATCGTCGATTCGCAACTGGTATCGGTCGGATCAACCAACTTCGACAACCGGTCATTCCGGCTCAATGACGAAGCGAATCTAAACGTCTACGACAAAGCCTTCGCCGAACACCTGGAAGACGTTTTCGAACAAGACTTGAAGCAGTCGCGGCAAATCACCTACGCACAATGGAAGAGGCGTCCCCTTCACCAGAAGCTCAAGGAAAAACTCTCCTCCCTCCTGTCCCCACAGCTGTAGCCCCCTGTAGGAGCGGCTTCAGCCGCGAACCGCCTCAGCCCACACCCCTGCCTTTCGGCCTATGTGCTTAGGTGTAGTAGATAACTACACTACCAGCACAAGGGAACGACTCCGGCAGCCGCCGGAGCGCCCTGACCGACAGGGGCGTCGCCGTGGCCAGTTGTGAACTTTCTTTAAATTCAGTCAGTTACCAGTATGCCGGGGGCCACAAAGCGGTCTCCGACATCAGCCTCAACCTGGCCCCTGGCATCCTCGGCCTGCTCGGTCCGAACGGGGCAGGGAAGTCCACGTTGATGCGAATCCTGGCAACCCTGGCCCGGCCGACCGCCGGCAAGGTGACCTGGAACGGCACCGACATCGCCACCGAGCCGAACGCCCTGCGCACCGCGCTGGGTTACCTGCCCCAGGATTTCGGCGTCTACTCAGCGCTCAGCGCGCGCGAATTCCTGGCCTTCCTGGCGGCGGTAAAGGGCCTGTCGGGGGCCTTGGCACGCGAGCGGGTCGACGCCTGCCTGAGCCTGGTCGGGCTCAATGATGCCGCCGATCGACGGCTCGGCGAGTTTTCCGGCGGCATGCGCCAACGTGTCGGCATCGCGCAGGCGCTGTTGAACGATCCGGCGCTGTTGATCGTCGATGAGCCCACCGTCGGATTGGATCCGGAAGAACGGATGCGCTTCCGTCATTTGCTCACCGACCTGGCTGGCGAACGCCTGGTCATTCTTTCCACGCACATCGTCTCCGACGTTGAAGCAAGCGCGACCGCATTGGCGGTGATGTCGGCCGGACAACTTCGTTTCCACGGCACGCCCGAACAACTGCTGGCCAGGGCCGAAGGCCACGTCTGGGAATGGAACCTGGCACCGGAACAACTTGCGGAAGTGCGCTCCAAGTTCATTGTCTGCGCTTCGTTGCGGCGCCCTGACGGAATTCGCGTGCGCGTGGTCAACAGCGACCAACCGCATGTCGATGCGCAAGCGGTGACGCCAGGGCTCGAGGACGCCTACACCTGGCTGCTCGGCGCCAACGGCGGGATGCACTGAGATGGCCGCGCTGCAGCGCTTCTTCGCCATCCTGCTCGCCGACTTGCGCGAGCGCACCCGGAGTCCACGGTTCTGGGTGTTGCTGCTGCTGATCGTGGCGGGCACCTGGCGTTGCTTTCCCACGGTGGACGCCGGCTACATGGTGTTGTCCCTGAACGGCGGCCTTCGCGGCGAATATTCCAGCGCCTGGGTCGGCATGGTGCTGGCCATGGTTTACAGCTCGCTACTGAGCCTGGGCGGATTCTATGTGGTGCGCGGCACGCTGGTGCGCGACATCGAAACGCGAGTGTGGCAGCTGCTGGTAGCCACGCCGATGACGCGTGGCGGTTACCTGTTGGCGAAGTGGGCGAGCCACATGGCGGTCTTCGCGCTGGTGGTCGTTGCCGGCCTGGGCGTGGGCCTGCTTGCGCAATGGATCCGTGGCGAGGACCGCGCCATCGACTTGTGGGAACTGGCCAAGCCGGCGTTGCTGTTGAACTTGCCCGGGCTGGCCATGACGTCCATGGTCGCCATCTGGTTCGACCTTATTCCCTGGCTGCGGCGCACCGCGGGCAATGTGCTGTTCTTCTTCCTCTGGATTACCGTCACGTCGATGTCGGTCATTCCGCTGGAAAATCCCACGGACAGCGTGCGCAACGGCTGGCTCAGCGATCCCAACGGCCTGGTCGTCGTCGCGCGCGACTTGCATCGCGTTCGCGAGCAGCAAACCGGCAAGCCGCAGGAATTCGGTTTCAGCGTCGGCGTCCAGATGATGCGCAAGAAGTCGCCGGAGCTGTTCGAATGGAAAGCCTGGCCGGTGCGTGCGATCGATTTGCTCGGTCGGTCCTTCTGGCTGTTCGGCGCCCTGGGTGGCGTGCTGTTGGCTGCACGCTTTCTTGACTGGGCGGCCGCGCGTGGATCGACCGCGACGACGGCGCGTTCCCAGGCCGGCCGCCGTCTGCGCTGGCTCGATCGCCTGCTCGATCTGTTCGCGCGCGGGCCGCTTGGACTGCTCGCGGTCGCCGAGCTCAAGGTGGCGCTCAGGCAGCGTCCCTTCTGGTGGTGGCTGGGGGCATTGGTCGCCTTCGGGCTGCAATTGTTCGCGCCGGGCAAGGGCATGCACGTGGGCACGTTGCTCGCCTGGATACTGCCGCTCGACATCCTGGCGCGCGGCATCCTGCGCGAATCCGATCACGGTACCGGCGGCCTGATCTTCGCGGCGCCGAACATCCTTCGCCGCTTGCTGGGCGCACGTTTCGCGGTCGGCTTCGCCTTGCTGATGGTGATGACCTTGCCCGGCATGCTGCGCTTGTTGGCCACCTCGCCTAGCTCGGCGTTGGCAGCGACGGTGATCTGCGCCTCCATCGCCAGTTGGGGCCTGTGCCTGGGCGCGCTGTGCCGAACGTCACGGCCGTTCGAACTGGCGTTGATCGTGGCCACTTACGCCGCCCTGCAAGACGCCCCGGTGTTCGACCTGAGCCTGACGCCGCAACTCACGGCGCTGTGGCACGGCATGTTGTTGTTGCCCGCGTGGGTCGCGCTGGCTTGGGCCTGGCCGCGGTTGGCGCGGCGCTAAGGGAAATGGATTCAACGCAGGTCGTACCAAACTCCTCGGCCACTGCCGTGCAGGTTCAGCATGCTGCGTTCGACCAGCGCACGGAAATGCTGTTTGAGCGTGTTGCGGCTGGCCCCTGTCAGTTTGATGGCCTCGCCGATGGTGACGCGGCCGTGCTCGCGGGCGAACTCGACGATCTGAAGCTGCAATTCAGGTATGGTCGCCAGCACGATCTTCTCGCGCTCGACCTTCTTCTCCAGGCGCCGCACCTGCTCGGCCAGCGAGCGGAGGAAGAACTCCAGCCATGGCTGCCAGTTCGGTGACTCCGTGCGGATCGTGCCTTGGGTTTGGCGCAGCGCCAGGTAATAGGCTTCCTTGCTCTGTTCGATCACGCTTTCCAGCGAGCTGTAAGGCACGTAGGCGTAGTCGGCCTGCAGGAGCAGGAGTGTGGTCAGCACGCGGGAGAGCCGGCCATTGCCGTCCTGGAAAGGATGAATCTCCAGAAGCACGACAACGCACAGGGCGATTATCAGCAGCGGATGCAGGCGGGCCGTTGCGCGCTCCTGGTTCACCCAGGCCACCAAGTCCGCCATCAGGCGGGGCGTGTCGAAAGGTGTAGCCGTCTGGAACACGATGCCGATCTGCGTGCCGGTTTCGTCGAAGGCGACGACGTTGTTCGGGTTGGTCTTGTAGCTGCCGCGATGCCAGGTGTCCTTCTCGCTGTAGTGCAGCAGGATCTGATGCAGTTGCTTGATGTAGTTCTCAGTGAGTGGGATGTCCTGCCAAGAGGTGAACACCAGGTCCATCAGTTCGGCATAGCCGGCCACCTCCTGCTCGTCGCGGCTGGCGAAGGACTTGATCTCCAAGTTTGACAGCAACTGCTCCACTTCCCGGTCTGTCAGCTTGCTGCCTTCGATGCGGGTGGAGGAGCCAATGCTCTCGATGGTCGCCACGCGTCGCAGGGCCGACAGGCGATCGGGAGCGAGCGTGCCCAAGGCGCGCCAGGCACCCTTGAATTCGTCGATCCTGGCGATGAGGCGCAGGATTTCCGTGGTGATCTGGATGGTGTCCGTTTTCAGCATGAACCAATACTACGCCCATTTACACCCAATCTGACACAACTGACATCTTGTGGAGAATGACCAGCCTATTCGCCCGGCTGAGGGACAGGTCGAGAGACGTCCTCGTACTCATGCTGAAGTTGACGTTGCGATTCTATAGCCCATTGCGCGGTATCCGCGCTGGCGCTTGTCCCACATTCTGAGCAGTGCCGGGTAGCCGGTGTCGACGAAATCCAGGATTCGCACGTCGGTCTTGGTGGCATGCTCGCGGTGCAGGCGGCCAGCGTACTGCTGCAATGTGCCTTTCCACGACACAGGCATCGCCAGAACCAGCGTATCAAGCGGAGGGTGATCGAAGCCCTCTCCAACCAGCTTGCCAGTAGCCAGCACGATGCGAGGAGCCTCTGGAGGCAGGGCGTCAAGTTCGTCGATCAGTGTCGCGCGCTGCTTCTTGGACATCCGCCCGTGCATCACAAACTGCGCCGGTACCTGTCCGTTCAAGGCAACCAGGATTGCATCGAGGTGATCGATCCGCTCCGTCAGGACCAGAACCTTGCGGCCTTGCTCATAGGCGATTTTGATTTCGGTGGCGATGGCTTCCGTTCGTGCTCGGTCGTTGACGAGATGCCGAAAGACTTCCTGAATTCCGGCCTCGGGAGGAAGATCGATCCGCGCCAAGCGCCATTGCGGCATCACTTCCAGATCGTGCGGAGCGCTAGCCGGCTTGGCCGCCGTGTACCGGATTGGCCCGCATTGCATGAAGATAATCGGCTGCTGACCATCGCGCCGGATCGGCGTGGCCGTGAGGCCGAGTACGTACTTCGCTTTGGTCCGCTTCAGGATGGCATCGAAGGATACTGCACCAACGTGGTGGCATTCATCGACGATGACGTGACCATAGTTTTCGACCAGCGGATTGACGTCACCCTGCCGAGATAGCGACTGCATCACGGCAATGTCGATCTTGCCCGTCAGCTTGGCCTTGCCGCCACCGATGGTGCCGACCGCGCCTTTGCCGACGCCGAGAAAGGCCTGCAGTCGCCCCTGCCATTGCTTCAGCAATTCGGTTCGATGCACCAGCACCAGAGTGTTCACGCCACGCTCGGCGATCATGGCGGCGGCCGTGACCGTCTTGCCGAAAGCCGTAGGTGCGCAGAGCACACCGGTGTCGTGGCGCAGCATCGCCGAGACCGCCGCTTCCTGGTCAAGGCGCAGGGTGCCGACGAAGCTCACGTCGATAGGGTCGCCGGCAACGCGTTCATCGGTCAGTTCACAGCGGATGTCGTTGTCCCGAAGCAACTCTCTCGCGGCCTGGAGGCAGCCGCGCGGCAGCGCGATGTGCTGCGGGTAGTTCTCGGCACTGCCAATGACGCGCGGCTTGTCCCATACCGACATTCGCATAGCCTGAGCCTTGTAGAACTCGGGGTTCTCGAACGCTGCCAGCCGGATCAGACGGTTTGCCAGCGCCTGCGGCAATTGGGCCTTTTCGAGATAGATCAGATTGGCCAGGGTCACGGTCAGCGTCTCCGGCATCCTGCCCGGCAGCTTATTTGACGATGCGCTTTCGCGCTTCCACGGCGTCACCAGGTCCTCATCATCGATGAAGGTGACGTCCAAAGGATGCACGCCGTCTGTCGCGCGAAGGATAGTCGGCTCAATGTCGTGTGTCGCCATGCGCCGGATGGATGCAAGAAAAGCCCATTGATCCGTGTGGGGACACAGATTGGAATCGACGAACACGCTGTGGCCCTTTTCTCTCGGCCGCTTCTGCAGCGGCAAGGCGATCAGATTGCCGAAGCCTCCCTTTGGCATCGTGTCCTGATTGGGGAACAGGCGGTCGTAAGAGGTGAGCTTGAGTTGTCGGGTGCGTCCGCAGGTTTGGCTGATGATGGCCGTCCCCAAGCGGCGTGCATCCCGGGCGGACACCCGGCCAGCAAAAAATACCCAGGCGTGCGCGCCCTGACCGGAGCGCGAAATCTCCAACGCCACTGGCACACCCAACCCGTCGCACGCCTGCACAAACGCACGGGCATCCTCTCGCCACTCGGACTCGTCGAAATCTACGGCGAGGAAATGGCAGGTGTCATCCTCCAGTAGCGGATAGATGCCCACCGTGTGCTCGCCCGCCAGATGGGCGTAGACCACCGCATCGGTCAACGGGATCAGAAGGCGGTTGCGGCAGTCGCCACACTTGATGCGCGGTTTCTCACAGATTCCAGGGCGCCACTCGTTGGCGCATGCGGGCGCGTAGCCGGATTTGCCGGTCTTGCTCTCCCAACGGATCGGATATGCATCTTTCCGGCCACGAAACAGACTGCGGAACAGGGCCACTTTTTCCTGGGTGGAAAAGCGCGACGGTTCGAGTCCTTGAATGGGCGGCGTGGGCTCACACGCCTTGCGCCATTCGATGCTGTGAGCTTCCAGCAGTGCGATCAGACGGGCGTTTTCCGCCTGTAGGCCGGCCAGACCGTCTTGTTCAGACATCGACCTTGTTCTCGGCAACCAGCTGATCCATGGCAGCACCCACGCCATAGCCAAATTTGTGGCTGATGCTTCTCACGGCCTCCAGTCGCGCCCGCAGGGGAGGCTGCTGGACTTCCGGCAGGTTGGCGATGCTTTTCAGCGCCTGCTCGAACATGCGTACCAGGGCGTCGAAGTAGCCCGCGTCCTGCAAACCGATGTCCTCGCTGAAGCCGGCTGCCCGCTCGCAGTAGAACACCATCAGCTCGGTGAGCCCTGACGGGTGGCCGATGGCTTTCCTGAAGTCGGCGATCGCCTTCTTGGCCTTGGTGACCGAGGTGTCCTGATTCTTGAAAGCATCCGGCCACATCCAGCGATCTATCGTCGCTTTGTAGGGCTTGAGCACGTCGTCACCCAGGTTGAGACGGGCATGCAGGAAGGCCTGGTTGTCCTTGCTCGCGGCGTACAGGTCTTGCACCAGGCCGAGCAGAGAAGCTCGATCGAAGCCTTGAAGTCTGGCTTTGACTTCACTCCACGACGGTGTAGTTTTTTTGATGGCCACTGATTACTTTCCCTCTCTTTTTTCGGCTCCTCGGTTACGCTGCCGCTTTGCGCTTAGGAGCAGTCTTAGCACGCGTTGGGGAGACTGCAATACGCGAGCCGAACGCGCCTAGAATCGCGCCCAGCGTGTCTAGGTGTGGATTGCCCTCGTTGGATGGTGTCCGATAAAGCGTCCGAGCCAATGTCGACCATCGTGAGGACATCCTCAATATGGTCGGTGACGGCACGGCCGCTGTTCCTGTATACCTCACGGGCGCGCTCGATGACCGAAAGGAAATGGCAGTACTGCGAATACTCCAGAACACCGGCCAACTCGCGCGCTTGGCAGACTCATTGCCGGCGGCATCGAGGTGCCGAAGGGCCTCGAAGGCGGCGTTATGTTGCTTGACGACGCGCTTTTCGATCATGGCAAGGCTTGATCTCTTCCTCGTTCAACGGCATGGTGGTCCGCGTGGTCCGGAACGGGTTGGGGGCCACGCAAGGATGACTTACCGGGCAGGATAAGGCCATAGCGAGCGTCAGATGGGTGACGCAGCGGTTCGTGGCAAATATGCCGCAGCATGCGGATTGCGCACGCAGCAATTGGTTCCAGATGAACCTTTGGGCACTTCCTCGCCAACAGATCAGGACAGGCAGAGATAGACTAGATCGCGCAGTGGCTGCCAAGAAAAAGGCCGAAACCCTCGCGAGTTTCGGCCTTTTCTTTGTCGCGTTACGGCTTTGAAATGGTGGGGTGGGGGCACTCAAACAACAGGCCACAAGGCTTCAGCTGCGCGGATCGGTGAAAACTGAAAGAGCAAGTTACCGCCAAAGTTACCGTCATGCCGAATTGGCTGGCACGTCCGCAATGGCGGCGGATTCAAGGATTCCCGTTCTCTGCTTTGCATTCAGCCGCAGAGAACTTTTTCCCGCTTAGTCTCTTCGCAGCCGCATCACATGCTTGGTCGATCATTGGCTGAAAAAACTTTGGGTCTGATGTCAATTTTTCGCTGAGGCTGGCCCATTTCTGCCCAACGGGCGAACGCAAAAAGCGTTCTATTTCCTTAAGTTCGTCAACACTAAAATTGTCGGTGAGAGCTTGCGCCATTGCCTTCGCAAAATTTTCGCGATTCAGGCTCCGGCGAAGCTCTTCAACAAGCACTATGTCGGCGTTGTTCTTGGCCTTCAACTTCGGGTCGCGCGATGCTTGATCGATAACTAATGAAAACATCTCCCCCACAGGCTTCCATGCCGAGTCGGTGATAATCAAGTCGGCAACCCGCACCGCCTCGTAACTGACCGTTTGAGCGGAAGCCGAAAGTGCCCACGTCGTGAACAGGATCGCCGCGAAAACTCGTTTCATGATTGGGCCTTTCGAATTGGAAGGAATGGCCTGCCCAGTCTAACAACATGGACTGCCAGCGGCTTGCCGCTCCGCGCCCTAGCTCTGGCAACCTCAGTCAGGCCTATGTTTTCGGCAAAGTGTGTGCTCGGCAATAGCGCGCAGGTTTGGGTCAGTCATTTGAGCAATAGCGGCCTCTAATTCGGCGTCGCTCATTTCCCTAGGTTCCTTCCTCGGTTGCGGGTCGCCGGTTAACGCCAACTCGGCGCGGACTCCATAGAGCTGCGGCCACCAGCGGGCGAGCAGCTTCAGGTCGGTATCAATTATCAGTCGATCGCGCTGCACGTCCCCATCACTGTCCCCGCGTCCCCGTGCCGTCTCCCGGCAACGCTCCGCTATCGCGTTAAACCCTTCCTTCCGGCTACGCGCGAAGCTGGCCGAAAATGCTGGGAATTGCTCAGTCCAGGCATTCACTGTCCGCACGGCTGGCATGTGAGCGTCCCGACATATCCAAGACAACGCCTCGCCCGTGCTTAGCCGGTCGGTGATTTCGCTCGCCAGTGCTTCGGTGTACAGCGACGGTCGCCCACGCTGGGACACGTGAACTAGTGCTTGCGGTGGCTTCGCCTTGGTCATGACTGCCATTCCTTCTGGAACTAGTAGTCGATTCTCGGATTGCGCGCGCGGCGTTGTCGTTGCCCTTGGTTGATATGGGTGCGGTCTCGGGAAAGATAGCCGTCAATCATTTGATTTCCTTTGTGCTCAATAGGTACGTATGGCAAAGACTATTTATAGGACGCCCGCTGCGGGGGTGATCTGGCGTCCGAAAGGTCAGCCACAACGACCGCTGCGGGCGTAGTTAGCAAGTCAAGCACCCGCTGCGGCTCCATCTTTTTCCGACAACACCCGCTGCGCTGGTAGGTAACAACCGCTGCGGGCGCTAGGATTTTTCTTCCTGCTCGGTTTCTTGTATTCGGGCAGTTCCACCTTCCAATCATTCGACGGCTTCGGGGTTGCCCGCACGTCCAGCAGCCGGCCTTCCTTTTCGTGGATGCGCCACCAAGTAAGGGCGAACAGGTTGCAACGGTTACGCCCGCCCTGCCGGGTCTTTTCGATCAACCGATAGTGCAAGCACTCGGCCATCGCTTCCCGAATCGTGGACTCGGAGCGCCAGCCAACCGGTTGCAGTATGGACAGTGCTGCCGAGAGGTAGCCGTTGTTGAATCCCGAATACTGCCGGCCAAGGTCAAATATCAACTTGCAGGCATTTGGCGACAGTCGCTGGAAGTTCAGATGCCGCAGCAGCGTTACCGGAATTACGAAGGCATTACCGCCGTCAACATCAGCCCATTGCGTTGCGCCCTTCTGCTTCTTGCGCATCGCCTTAACCCCCTTCTGAACGCAGCGCGCAGCGATCCAGTACCCCAGTAGCGGGTAGGGTCGCGTTATGGCCTTTGGCGCTTGCCCCGGCGCGTCGGGGGTCGGGCGTAACCCAGAATCCGCGCTCCGTGCGAATCCAGCCGCGTGCCCTCAATTCCGACTCATCCGAGCACCGCCGGCGCTTGCCCGGAACGCCGACGCGATGTCGGTCAAACGCGCGCGGATTGGTAAAGTAGTCGCCGCACGTTGGGCACTGACAGCGGCTTCCGGTCAGCATTGGGCGGTCAAGGCAGGTCATGGCGAAAACCTCCCGCAATTGCCTCGGACAAATGAGCGCGCGCGGCGTCGACGTTGTCGGCTGCATTGACCACTGTCCACGGTGGCTCATCGGTCGCCATCGCGAATCGGTCCAACTGCTCTCGCGCAGCATCCAGTGAAGCCAGCGCCAGGAGTAGCGCAGCCGAATTTTCGGGACTATGCTTCACATCGTTGATGCCTTGACCAGTTCCGACGAGTTCCGGAACCCGACGCCTGCCAGCGTCGGGTTTCGCATTTTCCGCGGCGCTCATGCCGCCCCCTTCGGCGCGGTGGCCTCGATTAGGGCGCGGATATCCTCAGCGCGCCAGGCGGTAATCCGTTCTCCGAGTGCTCGGGTTGGCTGCGGATAGCGACCGGAGCGGACGCCAGCGAACCAGGTAGAACGCGAAACCGGGATGAACCAGAGCACGACGGGGAGCCGTAAAAAGCCCGTTTCTGGCAGAATTTTGGTTTGCGAAAGCTTAGTTTCCATGCTGATTTCCTCAGGCATGGCTCACTGGCGTGATATTCGATTAGCACCAAGCGAGCCGTGGCAACAAAGCGGGCAAATGCCCGCGCCGTTGCGCTTCGTTGCTTGATGCTTGGCGGCCCTTGGCTGGCGTGTCTCTCGCTTCCATGCCGCTTTCGCGGGGGTAAGCTTGGATCACGGGACCGCATCGCATGGTTCCGATGCGCGACCCCGATTAACTGGGGCACGGGGAAATTCTGGGCGCTTCGTCTTGGTCAGTCAAGTGCGATGTAATTCGCATTCGTCCGATACGGCTAGCCGACGCTCTTGCGCTTCATCGGCATCACGTTACCGCCTGCCTTGAGCGCGTCCAGATAGTCAGCCCACTGCTGCATCATCGCGCGCCGCTCCGGCAGGTGGGACGTGCGGTTATAGGCGCGGCCGTTGGCATCGCGCACCGCGTGGGCTAGTTGGTGCTCGATGTAGTCGGGGCGGACGTGCAGGACTTCATCCAGAATCGTGCGAGCCATCGCCCGGAAACCGTGCCCGCTCATTTCTTCCTTGGCATAGCCCATTCTGCGCAGGGCCGACAGCACCGCGTTATTGCTCATGGCCCGCTTGGGACTGCGCGCGCTGGGAAAAACATAGCGCCCGCGACCGTCTCGCCCGGTCAACGGCCCAATCTCGCGAAGGATCGCCACGGCTTGCGCGGAAAGGGGGACCAGGTGCGGCTCGCGCATCTTCATCTTGTCGGCCGGGATATTCCATTGCGCCGTGTCTAGATCCAGTTCGGCCCATTCCATTGCGCGTAGCTCGCCAGGCCGGACGAATAGCAGCGGGGCCAGTCGCAGCGCGCACTTAGTAACGATTGAGCCTTGATAGTCGTCCATTGCACGCAGCAACCCGCCGATGGCTTGCGGGTCGGTAATGGCAGCACGATGCGTTGCCTTGACCGGGGACAGCGAGCCACGCAGGTCGGCGGCTAGGTTGCGTTCGGCGCGTCCGGTGGCGATGGCGTACCGGAAAATTTGCCCGCAGTTTTGCAAGGTGCGATGCGCTGATTCGACCGCGCCGCGTTCCTCAATGCGCCGGACGGCAGTCAACAGTTCCTTGGCGGTCAAGTCTGCAATCGGTCGGTCGCCCAGCCACGGGAAAAGATAACTTTCGAGTCGCAGCAGAATCTTGCTGCTGTGGGACTCGGCCCACGTCGCCGATTGTTTCCCAAACCATTCCCGAGCGACTATTTCAAAACTGTTCGCGGCCTTTTCCTCGCCGGCCGCCTTCACGGCTTTTCGTTGCTCGCCCGGATCAATGCCAGCGGCCAGCAGCTTGCGTGCGGCATCGCGCTTCTCGCGTGCGTCTTTAAGGCCGGTATCGGGGTAGGTGCCCAGGCTGATGGTCTTGCGCTTGGCCGAATGGCGGTAGTCGAGTCGCCACCAGCGGGAGCCGTTGGGATTGAGTAGTAAATACAGGCCGCCGCCGTCGGTCAGCTTTAGAGCCTTGGCCGTGGGCTTTGCGTTGCGAATCGCGGTATCGGTCAGGGGCATGGCGGCAACTCCGTTGACGGTAACTCAACCGGCGCGGGGCCAGTTACCGTCACAGTTACCGCCAGTTACCGTCGGATTGCAATACCCCTCATCGCACTTCATCGGACAAGAAAAAGGCCGAAACCCTTGTATTTATTGGGGATTCCGGCCTTCTTCGCACTGCTTTGTACTTTGAAATGGTGGAGGTGGGGGGAGTTGAACCCCCGTCCGAGAGCACTCCATCTCCGGCACTACATGCTTAGCTCGTTGTTCGTTCTCGTCAGCCGGCAACACAACGTGCGAGGCACACCGTCTGACACACCCGCTAAGTTCACTTCCAGTTGGCGGGTCGCTGCCGGAAGCTGTTCCGTGATAATGACCTTACATCCACGAGCACGGGCACAAGTGGGTTCAGGGCTTACGCCTTAAGCGGCGAGAGCGTAGTTGTCGTCGTTGGCAACTAAATTTTGCTACTGGATTAACGAGGAAAGTCGCCCCCTCGGCATGCGCCAGTCGATTTTGCGACCCCCGTCGAAGCCAGGACACCCCCGGCAAGATGGGAAAACGTGAAATCTTCCGACGCCCACAGTATGGGGTCGCGTGCCCCCAGCTTCAAGGCTTGTGTGGGAGCGGCTTCAGCCGCGATTGCCTGTTCATGTAGAGCATCGCGGCTGAAGCCGCTCCTACAGGGTGGTCAGGCGTTGCGATTGTGTTGGCGCATGGTGCGCTGTTTTTCCCGCTGCCAGTCGCGGTCCTTTTCGCTGGCGCGCTTGTCGTGGTCTTTCTTGCCCTTGGCCAGGGCGAGTTCGAGCTTGACCTTGTTGCCGCTCCAGTACATTGCGGTGGGGATCAGCGTGTAGCCGTCGCGTTCGATCTTGCCGACCAGTTTGTCGATCTCGTGCCGGTGCATCAGCAACTTGCGCGTGCGGCGGTCGTCGGCCACCACGTGCGTGGAGGCTGAAATCAGGGGTGTGATCTGCGCGCCGAACAGGAAGATCTCGCCGCCCTTGACCAGCGCATAGCTTTCGCCGATGCCCAGCCGGCCGGCGCGAATGGCCTTCAGCTCCCAGCCTTGCAGGGACAATCCGGCTTCGTAGCGGTCTTCGAGATGGTATTCGTGGCGCGCGCTCTTGTTCAAGGCAATGGTCTTGCCCTGCGCGCTCTTGCCTTTGCCAGCTTTGCTATTCTTGGCTTCTTTATTCTTGGACATTAGGGTTCCTTGACGCCATTGTCGCCGATGTGCGACCGCACGGGGAATCGGTGCTCGATCAACGATGGCAAGCATTCACCGACACGCACTGGTGCGGCACTCTGCGGTCCGCATGTTCGGACTGGTCAACGACGTGGCCAGCTACCAGAGGCGGTTTGCCTGGTGCGAACGATCCAGGATCCTCGAACAATCAGAACAGCAAATGCTCGCCCAGCTCGACGTGCGCGTGGCCGGCATGGGCATCAGCTTCATCACGCGCAATACGCTGGACTTCCCGACCCGCATTGAATTGCAGCTGGTGGACGGGCCTTTCAGCGAGTTTCGCGGGCTGTGGGTTTTCCATTCCCTGGCCGAAGACGCCTGCAAGGTCAGTCTCAGCCTGGATTTCGAAGTCGCGAGCAAGCTCATCGGTTCGGCCATGGCGATTGGTTTCCAGGGTCTGGCCGACCGTATGGTCGACGATTTCTGTCGGGAAGCCGATCGCAGTGACGACTGAGGCGGACAAGGACGCGACGATTCGAGTTGACGTCGTCTTCGCTTTGCCGGAACGCTACTGGACGGTCCGGCTGGAACTGGCGAGCGGCTCGACCGTATCGGAGGCCCTGAGCGCGGCCCGGCTGCCGTCGCTGGACGAGCGCATCGAAATCGACCCGGCGCGCCTGGCCATCTTCAGCCGACTGGTGTCAATTTCGACAGTGCTGCGCGACGGGGACCGATTGGAGGTGCTGCGCCCGCTGACGGCCGACCCGAAACAGAGCCGGCGCGCACGGGCGCTGGAGCCAAGATTGCCGAAGCGCTGATCGAAATCAGCGGCCGGCGCGCTTGTCCTTTTCCTTTTTCAGGTTGGCAAAGCCGAACTTGCGGATTTCCACCAGCAAGGCGGGGTCCTGCTCGGGGAAGTATTCGCCTTCCATCTTGCTCAGGGTGTCGCCTTCGAACCACAGGGTCAGGTTCTTGATCGCGGTCTTACCGCGGTCGCGACGCTCGGTGGCCACGTAATCCCAGCGTTCGGCATGGAAGGGGTCGGCCACGGGCGGGGTGCCCAACAAAGCGACCACCTGGGCCTGGGTCATGCCCGGCTGCAATTGGTCGACATTGTTCTTTTCCAGCAAATTGCCCTGGAACACCGGCTGGCGGTAGATGAAATTGCAGCCGGACACGAGGACGGCAGCGAGGAGCAGAACGAGGGCCTTGCGCATCGGGGACATAGTCACAGGTAGGGAGGCGAGCGATAATATACCAAGCACCGACCAGCGTCGGCCGAAATAGTTTCAGAAGAGGCTCAAGACCATGGAATCGGATGACCTGCGCAAGGTCGGCCTGAAGGTCACCCATCCCCGGACCAGGATCCTGGAATTGCTGGAGACCACGGGGGTGCGCCACCTGAGCGCCGAAGACATCTACCGCCGGCTGCTCGACGGTGGCGAAGACATCGGGCTGGCGACCGTATACCGCGTGCTGACCCAATTCGAAGCGGCCGGTCTGGTGCTCAAGCACAATTTCGAGGGCGGGCAGGCGGTGTATGAGATGGACCATGGCCAGCACCACGATCACATGGTGGACGTGGAGTCAGGCAAGGTCATCGAGTTCACCAGTCCCGAAATCGAGCTGCTGCAAAAGCAGATCGCCGACAAGCACGGCTACGTGATCGAAGAGCACAGCCTGGTGCTCTACGTCCGCCCAAAAAAGAAGAAGTAGCCTGTGTAGGAGCGGCTGACCAGACATTCGTCTGTTAAAAACCAGCCGCGATTGCTTGCCAAAACAGCATCGCGGCTGAAGCCGCTCCTACAACAGCATCGCGGCTGAAGCCGCTCCTACAGGTGCGGGGTTGGTGCGAGGTTCAGGATTGGGCGCGGGTTAGCATTTGGCGGGCGTTGGCGCGGGTTTCCTTGGTGATCTCCACGCCGCCGAGCATGCGCGCCAGCTCTTCGACGCGCGCCTTGTCATCGAGCTTGCTGACCGCGCTATGCGTGCTGCTGCCGTTCACGGCCTTGCTGACCTGGAAATGGTGGTGCCCCTGGGCTGCGACCTGCGGCAGGTGGGTCACGCACAGCGCCTGGCGTTCGCCGCCGAGCGCGCGCAATTTCTGACCGACGACTTCGGCCACCGCGCCGCCGATGCCACTGTCGACCTCATCGAAGATCATCGTCGGCACCGAGTCCAGGCCGAGCGCGGCGACTTCGATGGCCAGGCTGATCCGCGCCAGTTCGCCGCCGGAAGCCACCTTGCGTAGCGGCCGCGGTGGCTGCCCGGGATTAGCCGAGACCAGGAATTCGCAGCGTTCCGCGCCGCTCGCGTTGGGCTTGCTGCTTTCCTGCGGCTGCAGTTCGATGACAAACACCCCGCCTGCCATGCCCAGCTCGTTCATTAGCGCGCAGACCGCGGCGCCAAGCTTTTTTGCTGCGCGGGCGCGGGACGTGGTCAGTTTTTCGGCCACCTGGCGCCATTGTTGCGCGGCCGCGTCGCGGTCGGCGGCCAGGCGCCGGCTGCGATCGCCCAGGCCGCGCAAATCCTCGAGTTCCTCGCTCAGGCCGTCGCGACGGGCCGCCAATTCCGGCATGGGAACGCGATGTTTGCGCGCCAGGTCATGCAGCCGCGCCAGGCGCGATTCCAGTTGTTCCAGGTGCGCCGGGTCCAGATCCAGGTCGTCGCGCAGGCGTTCGAGCAGGTTGGCGGCCTCGTCCAGCTGGATTTCAGCGGACTCGAACAGCGCCGTGACTTCGCCGAGCCGGGCTTCGCTTTCCAGGTGCCGGGACAGCTCGCCATTGAGCTGCCGCAGACTGCGGGCAAGCGAAATCCCCTCGTCGCCGGAAAGCCTCGCCAGCGCCGTGTCATAGCCGGCCAGCAGTGCCGCTGCGTTGGATTGGCGGCGGTGGGCGGCCAGCATTTCCTCGATGTCGGCGCTATCGAGCGCCTCGCTGCTCAGTTCGTTGAGTTGGTGCTCGAGGTAGGAAACGCGTTCACCGACATCGCCCGTACGCGACAGCTCAGTCAATTCGCGTTCGATCTCGCCATGGCGGCGTGCATGCTGGCGCACCTGCGCCAACATGGCCTGGTTCTGGCCGAAGGCGTCCAGCAATCCGAGCTGATGGCTGCGTTCAAGCAAGGCCTGGTGTTCGTGCTGGCCATGGATTTCCACCAGCAGCGAACCCAGTTCCGACAACTGCGCGAGCGTGGCCGGACGGCCGTTGATCCACGCACGCGAACCGCCGTCGGCGCGGATGACCCGGCGCAGCTGGCAACTGCCGTCTTCGTCGAGCTCATTTTCGGCCAGCCAGGCCCGCGCCTCGTCGGCGTCGGCCAGGTCGAACTCGGCCGACAATTCGGCGCGTTCGGCGCCGTGCCGGACCATGCCGGCGTCGGCGCGCGCCCCGGTCAGCGACAACAGGGCATCGACCAGGAGGGATTTGCCGGCGCCGGTTTCTCCGGAGACGACGGTCAGGCCCCGGTCGAACGCCAGCTCGGTGGCGCTGACGACCGCGAAGTCCTTGAGGGTGAGATGACTGAGCATGGGTGGCGCAATTTTGCCTGAAACCGCCGGCAATTCGTTCAGAAAAAATCGCAAGCCCTTGTCCGGGAACAGCGGCCGCCGGGCGGCTTGCGCCAGCGCGGCTCCGGCCTTATCTATATCCCATGAGCCCGATGAACCTCGACCCGCGCGCGCGCAGCCTGCTGCGCACCCTGATCGCCCAGCACATCCGCGATGGTGAGCCGGTCGGTAGCCGCACCCTGGCCAAGCAATCGGGGCTCGATGTCAGCCCGGCGACGATCCGCAACATCATGGCCGACCTGGAAGAAATCGGCCTGCTGTCGGCGCCGCACACCTCGGCCGGCCGGGTGCCGACCGCGCAGGGCTACCGTGTGTTCGTCGATTCGCTGCTGCAGATGCAGCCCCTGAAGGAACCCGAGATCGCCCGCTTGCGCAGCCAGATGGCGGTTGGCGCCGGCACCCAGGCGCTGCTTTCCAACGCGTCCGAGCTGCTGTCGGCGATGAGCCAGTTCGTCGGCGTGGTCACCGTGCCGCAACGGGCCCAGTTCGCGTTTCGGATGATCGATTTCGTGCCGCTCGAGGGCAACCGCATATTGGTGATCCTGGTGTTCACCGACAACGAAGTGCAGAACCGCATCATCAGCACGCGCCGCGCCTATTCGTCGGGCGAACTGGAGCAGACGGCGAACTACTTGAACGCGACCTTCGCCGGCCGGCCGCTGGCCGAGATCCGGACCACGCTGATTCGCGAATTGCGCGACACGCGTTCGGAAATGGAGCGGGTATTGTCGGCGGCGGTGGAGATTTCCGAGCAGGCGCTCGATACCCCCGGCGAGGACATGCTGCTCAGCGGCCAGACCCGGCTGATGGGCCTGCAGGGCATGTCCGACATGGACCGCCTGCGCGAGTTGTTCGAGGCGTTTTCCCGCAAGCGCGAGATCCTGGCCCTGCTCGAGCGCTGCACCAAGGCGCCCGGGGTCCGCGTCTTCATTGGCGAGGAGAGCGGCCTGGCGCCGCTCGGCGCCTGCACGGTGATCACCGCGCCGTATAGCAGCCACGGCCAGGTACTGGGCGTGCTCGGCGTCATCGGACCGACCCGCATGGCCTATGACCGGGTGATTCCGATCGTGCAGGCCACCGCCGACCTGCTCGGCCAGGCCTTGAATCCCGAGTCAACGTCCCCATAAGTGCGGCAGGCTCCGTGGACGGGGCAGATCAGGGAACACTCGCATGCAAAACGAAAATCCGGTCCCGGGAACGGACGACTGGGGCGATGCCGCTCCGGTAAACGAGATCGAGGCACTGCTGGGGGAAGTCGACCAGTTGCGCGCCACGGTCGTCGGACTCAAGGACGAAGCCCTGCGCGAACGCGCGGAGCTCGACAATCAGCGCAAGCGGCTGGCCCGCGATGTCGACATGGCGCGCAAGTTCGCCAATGAACGCCTGCTGTCCGAGCTACTCCCGGTGCTCGACAGCCTTGATGCAGGTTTGAATGCCGCCGGCCAGGATGCGAGCGCTCTGCGCGCCGGCCTGGAACTGACCATGAAGCAGTTGTTGAAGGTAGCCGGCGATAACGGCCTGACCGTCATCGACCCGCTGGACGAAATGTTCAATCCCGACCAACACCAGGCGATCAGCCAGGGCGAGCCCAACGGCCGAGTGCCGGGCAGCGTGCTGCAGGTCTTCCAGAAGGGCTACCTGCTCAACGGACGTCTGTTGCGACCGGCCCTGGTGGTGGTCGCCAAACACGAAGATTGAGGTTGGCGCAGCCTTGAATTTGGCGTGAAGACCTCCAGATAGTTTTCAGACATTCAATCGCGGATCAGCCTGGGCTGGGCCGCCAGCAAAAAGGAAAATAGAAATGGGCAAGATCATCGGCATCGACCTCGGCACCACCAACAGCTGCGTTGCGGTGATGGAAGGCGGCAAGGCAAAGGTCATCGAGAATTCCGAGGGCGATCGCACGACGCCGTCGGTCGTCGCCTTCACCAAGGACGGCGAAGTCATCGTCGGCGCCTCGGCCAAGCGCCAGGGCGTGACCAATGCCAAGAACACCTTCTACGCGGTGAAGCGCCTTATCGGCCGCAAGTTCACCGATGCGGAAGTGAAGAAGGACCTGGACCTGGTTCCCTACAGCATCCTCGCCCACGACAACGGCGACGCCTGGGTGCAGACCAGTGACAGCAAGAAGATGGCGCCGCAGGAAATTTCCGCGCGCGTGCTCGAGAAGATGAAGAAGACGGCCGAAGCCTATCTTGGCGAGGCGGTCACCGAAGCGGTGATCACCGTGCCGGCCTACTTCAACGACAGCCAGCGCCAGGCGACCAAGGATGCCGGCCGCATCGCCGGTCTCGACGTCAAGCGCATCATCAACGAGCCGACTGCGGCCGCGCTTGCCTATGGCATGGACAAGAAAGGCGGCGATCGCAAGATTGCGGTCTATGACCTTGGTGGCGGTACGTTCGACGTGTCGATCATCGAGATTGCCTCGATCGACGGCGAGACCCAGTTCGAAGTGATGGCCACCAATGGCGATACCTTCCTGGGCGGCGAAGATTTCGACAAGCGCGTCATCGACTTCCTGGTCGATGAATTCCAGAAAGAGCAGGGCATCGACCTGCGCAAGGATCCGCTGGCGTTGCAGCGCCTGAAGGACGCGGCCGAGCGGGCCAAGATCGAGTTGTCCAGCTCGCAGCAGACCGATGTAAACCTGCCGTACGTCACGGCCGATGCGTCCGGTCCCAAGCACCTGAGCATCAAGCTGACCCGCGCCAAGCTCGAATCGCTGGTCGACGACCTGATCAAGAAGACCATCGAACCTTGCCGCATCGCGATGAAGGATGCCGGCGTCAAGGCTGGCGATATCACCGACGTGATCCTGGTCGGCGGCCAGACCCGCATGCCCAAGGTGAAGGCGGCGGTCAGCGAGTTCTTCGGCAAGGAACCTCGTCAGGACGTCAACCCGGATGAAGCCGTCGCCATTGGCGCTGCGATCCAGGGCGGCGTGTTGGCCGGCACCGTCAAGGACGTGTTGCTGCTCGACGTGACCCCGCTGTCGCTGGGCATCGAGACCCTGGGCGGCGTGTTCACCAAGATCATCGAGAAGAACACCACGATTCCGACCAAGGCATCGCAGACTTTCTCGACCGCGGAAGACAACCAGAGCGCGGTTACCGTGCACGTGCTGCAGGGCGAGCGCGAACAGGCCCGTTACAACAAGTCGCTGGCCAAGTTCGACCTGACCGGCATCGACGCCGCCCCGCGCGGCATGCCGCAGGTGGAAGTGGCGTTCGACATCGACGCCAACGGCATCCTGCACGTCACCGCCAAGGACAAGAAGACCGGCAAGGAACAGCGCATCGAGATCAAGGCCGGTTCCGGCTTGAGCGAGGAAGAGATCATGCAGATGGTCCGCGACGCCGAAGCCAATCGCGAGGAGGACAAGAAGTTCCATGAGCTGGTCACCGCGCGCAATTCGGCCGACGGCCTGATCCATGCCACGCGCACGGCGATCAAGGAACACGGTTCCAAGGTTCCGGGCGAGCAGTTGGGCGCGATCGAAACCTCGCTGGCCGACCTGGAAACCGCCATGAAGGGCGATGACAAGGCGCAGATCGAAGCCAAGACCAACGCCCTGCAACAGGCGGCGCAGTCGCTGTATGCGGCGGCGTCGGCCGGCCAGGGTGGCCCGGAGGGCGACGTGGGTGGCGCCGGCCCGGGCAAGGCCGAGGCCGAAGACGTGGTCGATGCCGAATTCACCGAGGTGAAGGACGGCGAACAGAAGTAAAATGCGGCTTGGTTAAATGGCTGTACCAACTGCCCGCGGTGCAACGACATGAATCGTCGGGCATCGCGGGCGGTTCGTTTCCAACGATCTGGATGAGTTGATGAGCAAGCGCGACTATTACGAAACCCTGGGTGTGGCCCGCACGGCCACCGAGGAAGAGCTGAAGAAGGCCTACCGCCGCTTGGCCATGAAGCACCATCCCGATCGCAACCAGGCAGGCGACAAGGCATCCGAGGCGTCCTTCAAGGAAGCCAAAGAAGCCTATGAGGTGCTGACCGACCCGTCCAAGCGCCGCGCCTACGACCAGCACGGTCATGCCGCGTTCGAACACGGCATGGGTGGCGGCGGCGGTGGCGCCCACGGTTTCGGCAATGTCAACGACATCTTCGGCGACATCTTCGGTGACATCTTTGGCGGCGGTCGCCAGCAGGGTCCACGCCGCGGCGCCGACCTGCGCTACGTGATGGAGCTGGACCTGGAAGAAGCCGTGTTCGGCGTCGAAAAGCAAATCGACATTCCGACCCTGGTGGCGTGCGAGCCGTGCAGCGGCTCCGGCTCCGAAGATGGCAAGGTCGAGACCTGCCGGACGTGCGCCGGGCGCGGACAGGTGCGCATGCAACGCGGCATTTTTTCCGTGCAGCAACCGTGCCCGGCCTGTGCCGGCCGCGGCCAGACCATCGCAAAGCCGTGCAAGGTTTGCCGAGGCAACGGACGCGTGCAAAGCGAAAAGACGCTACAGGTCAAGATTCCGTCCGGCGTGGACAACGGCGATCGTATCCGGCTACAGGGCGAAGGCGAGGCCGGTCCCAGCGGTGCGCCATCCGGCGACCTGTACGTCGAGGTCAACGTGCGCGAGCACAAGATATTCCAGCGCGACGGCGACGACTTGTACTGCGAGGTGCCGATCCGCTTTTCGCAAGCCGCACTTGGCGCCGACGTGGTCGTGCCGACGCTCGAAGGCGAGGCGCTGATCAAGATTCCGGTGGAAACCCAGACCGGCAAGTTGTTCCGCATGCGCGGTAAGGGCGTCAAATCGGTGCGCAGCCGTTCGCACGGCGATCTGTTGTGCCGGGTCGTGGTCGAGACGCCGGTCAACCTGACTGCGCACCAGCGTGAACTGCTCAAGGATTTCGAAGCGACCTTTCAGGGCGAGGAGGGCGCGAAACACTCGCCGCGCTCCAGTGGCTTCCTGGATGGCGTGAAGGCTTTCTGGGACCGGATGACTTCCTGAGGCGCGGCTAGAACTCGCGCCGCCAGCCCACGTCGAAGCGGTTTTCGACCAGCAGGGAATTCCCGACCGTGCGCTGCCATCCCGCATAGGCTTGCCATCCGTGCGGAAACACGCCCACCACGCCGACCCCGATCTCGCCGTAATTGCGATCCGGTTCGCCGGTGACGAAACTCATCCGGAACACATTCTGGCCGCCGCGGAAGAAGGCGAACACCCGGCGCGGATCATCGGCGAACTCATGGCGCCAACGCAGCCGCACGTAGGGCTGCCAGACGCCATAGGGAACTGATATCGCCCGCGCCGCTTCGAAGGCCAGGCCGGCTTGCAGGCTTTTCACTTCCTGCTTCAGGATCAGGAAGTCCAGGCCGATTGCGTTGTCTTCGGCGATGCGGTCGACTTTGGTTTTCTGCCACGAGACGTCGGCGCCATAGCGAAACGTCCATGCGGACACGCCGTGGTCCCAGCCCAGGTTCAAATCCGCGCCGCGCACCGAAGCCGAATTGCGACTCTCGCCGCGGCTGGTGATCGTTACCTGGCGTTCGGTCGGCTGGCCGGCATCGAGCGTCAGCGTGTAGTTGATTTGGCGCTGCAGCGTGGAGTCGAGCCGGCCGGCATTGAGCCCCAGGCTGGCCCAGAAGCTGCGGTCGCCGGTGTAGGTGAGCGCCGCATTGAGCGAGTCGGTGTCGGACTCCATGCCGCCGCTGACGAGCTCGAAATCGACGTTGCGGGTTTCACGCTGGATCGCCAGCAGGCCGGTCCAATGGTTGTTCCAGCGATAGTCCAGGCCCAGCAGGTAGGTGCGTCCGGAGTCTTCGTAGCCACGCTCGAAGCCAGTGTCGGCATGGTCGACATCAGCAAACGAGACGCTGCCCAGCAGTGCCCAGCGGTCGCCTTCGGCGAACACGCCGGAGGCGCCTGATTCAGCGGCGTCGGCGAGGTTGAAGTTCGACATGAAATTGTTGCCGCCGTTGTCATCCTTGCTCGCCGCACGGGCGGCGGCGCGTCCCCGCGCCCTGGCCATGGCCATCATCAGGCGTCCCTGGGCGGCGAAGATTTCGAGATTGTTGCCCAGGGCAGCGGCGGAGCGTCGCGTAGCCGAACCGGGGCCGGCGTTGAGGATCTCCTGGCAGCGATCATGGAACGCGGTGCCGGGCGTCGCTTCGGCGCAGGCAGCCACCCAGGATGCGTCCAGCGCCTGGCTGGCGGTTTGCGCGCTCGCCGAGTGACTCCATGCCGCAGTGATCAGCAAAAACAAGACAGAACGACACAGCATGTGGACTCTCCCCTAAGATCCAGATATTTAGCCTAGCATCACACCGGTCGATTCGTTCCCCCTTGCGCCGCGCCTTGCCGGTGGTTAGCGTCCACGCATGAAATCCCCAATTCGAATCCTGGTCCATGGCGCCAGCGGGCGCATGGGCAGAGCCTTGCTCCGGCTCGCCTCCGAAGACGCACGCTTCGACGTTGTCGCTGCGGCGTCGCGTTCGGGTGAAGCGAGCGCGGATATTTCGGTGCCCGTGTTTGCCGCCGGACACCTACCCCAATGTCCGCCGTTCGATATTGCCATCGACTTCAGTTTGCCGGAAGGCTTCGACACGCTGTTGGCCGAATGTCTGGCGCGAGGAGCCGGCCTGGTCAGCGGCACGACCGGGCTGGGCGATCACCAGCGCTCGAAGCTGTCCGACGCCGGCAAGAAGATCCCGGTGTTGTGGGCCTCCAACTTCAGTCTTGGCGTGGTCGTGCTCGAAGAACTGGTACGCCGTGCGTCGGCCGCTCTGCCGCTTTGGCCAGTGGATATTACCGAGACCCATCACCTGCACAAGAAGGACGCGCCCTCAGGTACGGCGCTGACCCTCGCGCAGGCCGCGCAACAGCGGGGAGGCTCGGCGCCGGTCATCCATTCCCGGCGCGAGGGCGAGGTGATCGGCGAACACCTGGTGCGTTTTTCCGGACCGGGAGAGGTCATCGAGTTGTCGCACCGGGCGGGCGATCGCGATATTTTCGCCCGCGGAGCGTTGGAGGCGGCGGCACGCTTGAACGATCGGCCCGCCGGGCAGTGGCCATTGGCCGGCCTGATCCTTCCCGGGTGAGCGAAACCGCGCCCGAAAGCAAGCGCAGCGAATTCAGGTTGCGCACCCGCCGATTTCGCTTGATTACTTACTGCACGAACCAAGTTTCACCTAAGTTATTGATTATACGGAATTGGTGCAGTGCAGAATGATGTTCAGCAGGATATTGGTCACAGTTCGAAAGTCCGTCGCCTTTGACGGCATTTTCTTGCACACGGGGATCACACATGAATTGTCTCAAGCTTCTTGTCGCCGCCACTGCCCTGGGCATGGCAACCCAGGCTTATGCAGCGCAGGACGATGCTGCTCGCACCTACGATAGCCCGCAGGTCAGCTTCGTCGATTCGCTTACCGGTCAGACGCACAAGGTCTTGCGCTGCGGTGTGAGCAATCCAGACGCCGCGCATCTCGCCGCCGTGGAACAGAAAATCCGTGAATTCCGCAGCAGCAATAAGGCACCCCTGCTCGCGAACGTGGTCGTCGTTGACAAGGTCATTCCAACCTACTTCAACGTCATCACCACCAATTCCGGCGTCGGTAACGTTAGCGACACGCAGATCGCCGACCAGCTGGCCGTGCTCAACGCAGCCTACGCCGGTTCCGGCTTCCAGTTCAGCCATGCCGGCACCCGCCGCACCAAGAACACCACTTGGTACAACGGCTGCGCCAAGTCCAGCATCGAGCGCAGCATGAAGCGCTCGCTCGCCGTCGATCCGGCGCACACGTTCAATGTCTATTCTTGCGGTCTCGGCAGCGGCTTGCTCGGGTATGCGACGTTCCCGAGCTATTACAAGGAAAGCAGCTTCATGCACGGCGTCGTGGTGCTGAATGCTTCGTTCCCGGGCGGGTCGGCCACCAACTACAATGGCGGCGACACCATGACCCATGAAACGGGCCACTACCTGGGCCTTTACCATACCTTCCAGGGTGGTTGTGTCGATGGTTCCGGTGGCGGTGACTTCGTTGTCGATACGGCGGCTGAGGCCAGCCCGGCCTACGAATGCCCGGTTGGTCGCGACTCCTGCCCGGACAACGCGGGCCTGGATCCGATCACCAACTTCATGGATTACACCTACGATTCATGCATGAACACCTTCAGCACCGACCAGCGCATCCGCGCGCAGGATCAGGTCTCGGTTTACCGTCCCAACCTCGGCTCGTAATCGCGATCGCTTCAAAGGTGAACGCCCGGCTTCGGCCGGGCGTTTCTTTTTGCGCCCCATCCGGCTAAAATTCCCGCTCGCCTGAACCCCCTTTTCAATCTCGAACCCGGCCCTCGCCCAGTTCGCGGTCTGCCACAGCCCGGCGGTCCGAGGTGGTTCACCCACACAAGGCGAGAAACGTGAAGCAAACCGCCATACTCGCACTCGAAGACGGCAGCGTATTCGAGGGTTTTTCCGTAGGCGCACCCGGCATGTCCGTGGGCGAGGTGGTGTTCAATACCGCCATCACCGGCTATCAGGAAATTCTCACCGATCCCTCGTACGCGCGTCAGCTGGTCACGCTGACATCGCCGCATATCGGCAACACGGGCTGCACCAGCCAGGATGACGAGTCGAACCGGGTCTTCGCCGCGGGCCTGATCGTGCGTGACGTGCCGCGCCGCCCGAGCAGCTGGCGTAGCCAGATCGCATTGCCCGAATGGCTGAAGGCGCGCGGCGTGGTCGCCATTTCCGACATCGATACCCGCAAGCTGACGCGCCTGTTGCGCGACAGGGGCGCGCAAAACGGCGTCGTCATGGCCGGCAAGATCGACGTCGACAGGGCGATCGAAGAGGCCAGGAAATTTCCCGGACTCAAGGGCATGGACCTGGCCAAGGAAGTCTGCACGCGCAAGCCCTACGTCTGGACCGAGGGCCAACTGGACCTGGATCGTAATCGCTTCAGCGAGACGGACGCGCGTTTCCACGTCGTGGCCTACGACTACGGCGTGAAGTACAACATCCTGCGCATGCTGGCCGATCGTGGCTGCAAGGTGACGGTCGTGCCGGCGCAGACGAGCGCCGCCGACGTGCGCGCGCTCAAACCCGATGGCGTCTTTCTCTCCAACGGTCCGGGCGATCCCGCGCCCTGCGACTACGCGATCACGGCGATCCGCGAATTCATCAGCGCCAGGATTCCCATGTTCGGAATTTGCCTGGGCCATCAGCTGCTCGCCCTGGCGACCGGCGCCACGACCTCGAAGATGAAGTTCGGTCATCACGGCGGCAACCACCCGGTGATCGACCTGGACAGTGGCCGGGTGATGATCAGCAGCCAGAACCATGGTTTTACCGTCGACGAATCAACGCTTCCGGCGAACGTGCGGGTGACGCACCGCTCGCTGTTCGATGGCAGCAACCAGGGTATTGCCCTGACCGATGCGCCCGCTTTCAGCTTCCAGGGTCATCCTGAAGCCAGTCCCGGTCCACACGATGTTTCCGGATTATTCGACCGCTTCATCCAGATGATGGAGTCACGCTGAGATGCCAAGACGTACCGACATCAAGAGCATCCTGATCATCGGCGCCGGTCCGATCGTCATCGGCCAGGCCTGCGAATTCGATTATTCCGGCGCCCAGGCCTGCAAGGCGCTGCGCGAGGAGGGCTACCGGGTAATCCTGGTCAACTCCAATCCGGCGACGATCATGACCGACCCGGACATGGCAGATGCCGTCTATATCGAGCCGATCAATCCCGCCACCGTCGAACGCATCATCGCCAAGGAGCGGCCCGATGCGCTGCTGCCGACGATGGGTGGGCAGACTGCCTTGAACTGTGCGCTTGACCTGGCCGACGCCGGCACGCTGGACAAGTACGGCGTCGAACTCATCGGCGCTTCGCGCGAAGCGATCCGGATGGCTGAAGACCGCGAGCTGTTCCGTAATGCGATGAAGGACATCGGGCTCGACTGCCCGAAGGCCGAGATTGCGCGGTCGCTGGAACAAGCGCTGGAAATCCAGACGCGCGTCGGTTATCCGACCATCATCCGTCCCAGTTTCACGCTCGGCGGCTCCGGCGGCGGCATTGCCTACAACCGCGAGGAACTGATCGAAATCACCACGCGCGGGCTTGAGCTTTCGCCGACCAGCGAGGTGCTGATCGAGGAGTCGGTGCTCGGCTGGAAGGAATTCGAAATGGAGGTGGTGCGCGACACCGCCGACAACTGCATCATCGTCTGCTCGATCGAGAACCTCGATCCGATGGGCGTGCACACCGGCGACTCGATCACCGTCGCGCCGGCGCAGACGCTTACCGACAAGGAATACCAGCGCCTGCGCGATGCCTCGATCCAGGTGCTACGCAAGATCGGCGTCGATACCGGCGGCTCCAACGTGCAGTTCGGCATCAACGCGCAGGACGGCCGTGTCGTGGTTATCGAAATGAATCCGCGGGTGTCGCGCTCCTCGGCGCTGGCGTCGAAGGCGACCGGCTTTCCGATCGCAAAGGTCGCCGCGAAGCTGGCGGTCGGTTACACGCTGGACGAATTGCGCAACGAGATCACCGGCGGGCTGACGCCATCGTCGTTCGAGCCGTCGATCGACTACGTGGTCACCAAAATTCCGCGCTTTGCCTTCGAAAAATTCCCGGCTACCGACGCCCGGCTTACGACGCAGATGAAGTCGGTCGGCGAAGTCATGGCCATGGGCCGCACCTTCCAGGAATCGCTGCAGAAGGCCTTGCGCGGGCTGGAAATCGGCAAAGTCGGGCTGGACCCCACCGGTTATGCCGGACAAGGCGAAGACGGGCTGTTGAAGATTCGTCGCGACCTCAAGGAGCCTGGCGCCGAGCGTCTGTTCCAGGTCGCCGAGGCATTCCGCGCCGGCATGAGCGTCGACGATGTCTTCAAGCTCAGCTTCATCGATCCCTGGTTCCTCGACCAGATCGAGGAGCTGGTGGCCATGGAAAAGGAAGTCCATCACGACGGCCTGGATGCGCTCGATGGCAAGCGCCTGCTCCAGCTCAAGCGCAAGGGCTTCTCCGATATCCGGCTGTCGCAGCTGTGCGGCACGGACGAATCGGCGATTCGCGCGTTGCGCCACGCCTTTCATGTGCGTCCGGTGTACAAGCGCGTCGATTCCTGCGCCGCCGAGTTCGCAACCACCACGGCCTACCTGTATTCGACCTACGAGGTCGAGTGCGAAGCGGCGCCGACCGATCGCAAGAAGATCATGGTGCTTGGCGGTGGACCCAATCGCATCGGCCAGGGCATCGAGTTCGACTATTGCTGCGTGCATGCGGCGTTGGCGCTGCGGGACGACGGCTATGAAACGATCATGGTCAACTGCAATCCGGAAACCGTCTCGACCGATTTCGACACCTCCGATCGTCTGTACTTCGAACCGCTGACGCTGGAAGACGTGCTGGAAATCATCGACGTCGAGAAACCGATTGGTGTGATCGTGCAGTACGGCGGCCAGACGCCGCTCAAGCTGGCGCGCGCGCTGGAAGCCGCGGGCGCGCCGATCATCGGCACCTCGCCGGATTCGATCGACCTGGCCGAGGATCGCGAACGCTTCCAGAAGCTGGTCGAGAAGCTGGACCTGATCCAACCGCCGAACCGCACGGCGCGCACCGCCGAGCAGGCGCTCGCGCATGCCGCCGCGATCGGTTATCCGTTGGTGGTGCGCCCCAGCTACGTGCTCGGCGGGCGCGCCATGGAAATCGTCTATTCCGACGAAGACTTGTCGCGCTATATCCGCGAGGCTGTGCAGGTATCCAACGACTCGCCGGTACTGCTCGACCGCTTCCTCGACAACGCCGTGGAAGTGGATGTCGACATCATTGCCGACATGGATGGCAATGTGCTGATCGGTGGCATCATGGAGCACATCGAGGAAGCCGGCGTGCATTCCGGCGATTCCTCCTGCTCGCTGCCGCCGTACACGCTCAGCGCCGAAATACAGGACCGCCTGCGCGTGCAGATGACGCAGATGGCCCGCGAGCTCAAGGTGGTCGGCCTGATGAACGCCCAGTTCGCGATCCAGGGCGAGACCATCTTCGTGCTCGAAGTGAATCCACGCGCCTCGCGCACCGTGCCCTTCGTCTCCAAGGCGATCGGCGTGCCCCTGGCCAAGATCGCCGCACGCTGCATGGTCGGCCAGTCGCTGGCCTCGCAGCACGCCACGCGCGAAGTGGTGCCGGACTATTACTCGGTGAAGGAGGCGATTTTCCCATTTGCCAAGTTCTCCAACGTCGACCCGATCCTCGGACCGGAAATGCGCTCCACCGGCGAGGTGATGGGCGTCGGCCGCACCTTCGAGGAGGCGTTCAGCCGCGCCGAGGAAGCGGCCAGCATCAAGGCGCCGCCGGTCGGCAAGGCTTTCGTTTCGGTCCGCGATGCCGACAAGGTCCGCGTCCTGGACGTCGCCCGGCTGTTGATCGAACGCGGCTTCTCGCTGGTTGCCACCACCGGCACCTCGGCTTACCTGCGCGAGCAGGGCATCGAGTGCCAGCAGATCAACAAGGTGATCGAGGGCCGTCCGCACATCGTCGACCTGATCAAGAACGGCGAAATCGTCTACATCGTCAACACCACCGAGGGCAAGCAGGCGATCGCCGACTCCTTCTCGATCCGTCGCGAAGCGCTCCAGCATCGGGTAACGTATTCGACGACGATCCCCGGCGCGCGAGCGCTGATCCATTCCATCGACAGCCGCAACCACCCGCGCGTGTGGTCGCTGCAGGAACTGCACAAGGAACTTCACGGATGATTGCACCGCTCACCATCAAAGGCGCCAAGCGGCTGCGCGAGGAACTTGAAAACCTCAAGTCGGTCAAGCGCCCGGCGGTGATCCATGCCATCGCCGAAGCGAGGGCGCATGGCGACCTCAAGGAAAATGCCGAATACCACGCCGCACGCGAGCAGCAGGGCTTCATCGAAGGCCGCATCCAGCAGCTGGAATACGTGCTGTCGCATTCGCAACTGATCGACGTGGCCACGCTCAACGCCGGTACCCGCGTGGTGTTCGGCGCAACCATCGAACTGGCCGAGGCGGAATCGGGCGAAGAGGTGACCTACCAGATCGTCGGCGACCTGGAATCGGACATCAAGCAAGGCCTGATTTCGATTTCCTCGCCGATTGCGCGGGCCTTGATCGGCAAGCATGAAGGCGACACCATCACCATCGATGCGCCGAGTGGCCAGCGCGAATACGACATCATCTCCGTTCGCTACATCGGCTGATCCCTTGAGCGGCCAGGCCACGCGTTTTCGAACCGTCGGCGCCTGTTGAATCGTGGCCGATCGCCTCAGCCAGTTGACCTTGTTGTTGCCTGAGCGACGACGTTTTTCCGGTCAGCCGATTGCTCCTGGCATCGGAAAAATGCTCGCCCGCGCCGACCGCGGGCCCGACGCGCTGACTGGTGAACGCGCGCAACTGCAACGCTATTTCGAAATACTGCCGCGCGGCTGGCCGATGGCTGCGATCACCCGCGACGCCGACGCTGGCGACGCCGCGGCGAACGCCTGGTTGCGTGCCGATCCGGTCTGCCTTCGTCCGGACATGAGTGGCGCGCGCCTGATTGCCTGGGGCAACCTGGGCATGACAGCCGCCGAGTCCGAAACCTTTCTGCGGGCGCTGCGGCCCCTGTTTGGCGATGCGGGGTTCCTGATCTCCGCGACGGCGCCCGAGCGCTGGTATGTGATGCTGCCGCGCGAGGCGAAGCTGCCGCCGTTCACCGACCCCCGCGACGCCCTGGGCGAAAGCCTGCTGGCGCACTTGCCGGAAGGCCTCGAGGCAAGACGCTGGCGCGTGCTGCTCAACGACGCGCAGATCACGCTGCACAATCATCCGCGCAACGCCGAGCGCCAGGCCGCCGGACTGATGCCGGTCAATTCGCTGTGGTTCTGGGGTGGTGGTCTGTTGCCTGACTCGGTCAGTTGTAGCGCGGACTGCGTAATCAGTGACGACGAAGAATTGCTGGCGCTGGCCAGGCGCAGCGGCGTGTCGCGGGTTCGCCAGGAGACGGGCGATACGCTGCTCGACCTGCGCCGGGCGCGCGACTGGCCCGAACTGGAACGCAGTCAGCTCGAACCGGCACTGGCAAGCCTGTGGCGACGGCATGGCAGCCTGCGGCTTGATTTCGCGGACGGTGCAAACTTTCGCATCGAGCCCCGGCAACGCTGGCGGCTGTGGCGCAGACCGCTCGCCGAACTGGAAGCCTGATGCAGCCCGCGCAGTTGATTCGTCGTCCTGTTCCCGAACACGGACCGTGGCCGGCCGCCGTGCCTGCCGTGCTGCAACGAGTCTATGCGGCACGCGGCGTCCTGCGGCCGGAAGACGCCGAGCTCAAGCTTGCCCGTCTGCTTCCGCCGGAAAGCCTGGGCCATCTCGACGTGGCGGTTCGCCTCCTGGCGCTGGCGATCTCGGCGAACAAGCACATCGTCATCGTCGGCGACTTCGATTGCGATGGCGCCACTGGCACCGCGGTCGCCGTGCGCGGCCTGCGCATGCTCGGTGCCACGCGCGTCAGCTATCAGGTTCCGCATCGGATCACGCATGGCTACGGCCTGTCGCCGGCGCTGGTCGAGGACATGGCGCCGATCAGCCCCGACCTGCTGGTGACGGTCGACAATGGCATCGCCTGTCACGCCGGCGTTGCCGCGGCAAGGGCGCGCGGTTGGGAAGTCCTGATCACCGACCATCACTTGCCGGGCCCGGAATTGCCGCCGGCCAACGTGATCGTCAACCCCAACCTGGATGGCGACGCCTTCCCGAGCAAGGCCCTGGCCGGCGTGGGAGTGATGTTCTACCTGCTGCTCGCGTTGCGTCGGCATCTGCGCGAGTCCGGCGCCTTCGTTGCCGCCGAACCGGACCTGGCCGTCCTGCTCGACCTGGTGGCGGTGGGCACGGTCGCCGACCTGGTGCCGCTGGATTTCAACAATCGCCTGCTGGTCTCCGCCGGACTGCGCCGTCTGCAGCACGGCAAGTGCCAGCCCGGTTTGCGCGCGCTGGCGGAAGTGTCCGGCCGCGCGTTGGAGAAACTCGGCGCGAGCGACATCGGCTTCGCGATTGCGCCGCGGCTCAATGCCGCCGGACGACTGGAGGACATGGCGCTGGGCATCGAGTGTCTGCTTTGCGACGACCTGGCGCACGCGCGCGAGCTTGCCGCGGTACTCGATGGCATCAACGCCGAGCGTCGTGATCGACAGCAGAAGATGGTCGATGATGCCGGCGCGCTCGTGCAGCAGCTGCCATTCGATGGCGCCCCATTGCCTGCGGCACTGGCACTGTTCGATCCCGGCTGGCATCCGGGCGTGGTCGGCCTGGTCGCATCCAAGGTGAAGGATCGGCTGCATCGCCCGGTCATCGCCTTCGCCCCCGCCGACCACGGCAGCACCACGCTGCGCGGCTCTGCGCGTTCCATTCCCGGTTTCCATATTCGCGATGCGCTGGCGGCGGTCGATGCCGGCCACCCGGGTTTGATCGAGCGTTTCGGCGGCCACGCCATGGCGGCCGGATTGAGCCTGGGCATGGATCGGCTCGACGAATTTCGCGCCGCCTTTGCCGCCGTCGCGAACAGCCGACTCGCGCCGGAACTGTTGCTGTCGCAGCTGTTCACCGACGGCGAACTGGCGCCGGCGGAGTTTACCCGGGCGACCGCGGATGCCTTGCGCCTGGCCGGGCCCTGGGGGCAGGGCTTTCCGGAGCCGCTGTTCGACAACGTCTTCCTGGTCAGCCAATGGCGGGTGTTGGGCGAGCGGCATCTGAAAATGACGCTGGTGGGCGAGGCGGGCGGCTCGCCGATTTCCGCCATCCATTTCGGCGGCTTCGCCGGCACGCCGCCGCCGGCGCGCATCCACGCCGCGTACCAGCTCGACGTCGATGACTTCCGCGGCCGCAACGACATCCAGCTCCTGATCCGCCACTGGCTCCCCACCTGACCCGCCCCTTGTGTAGGAGCGGCTTCAGCCGCGATTGCTTGCCACCCTGTCCCTACATGTAGGAGCGGCTTCAGCCGCGATTGCTTGCCACCCTGTCCCTACATGTAGGAGCGGCTTCAGCC
>Ga0209211_10002040_pt1 | contig 35923 bp, 28 predicted proteins | sample RifGroA2_FD_183992 | JGI IMG/M metagenome (GOLD analysis project Ga0209211, IMG submission 183992) | Groundwater microbial communities from Rifle, Colorado, USA - Groundwater A2 (SPAdes) (version 2) | ecosystem: Environmental > Aquatic > Deep subsurface > Groundwater | place: Rifle, Colorado... | reverse complement strand
ATTCATTCGCCCAAAAAACAAAATGCCATCTTAATCGGTTCAGGCGATGAGTACAAAGAACTCAAACACGAAGTGAACGGCAATCCCCGTTACGGCCTTCACTTTATTTCATCCGTTGACCTTGAAGCCGCCGGCTCTTTAGACCTCCAGACAGAGGCGGTGGAGAGAATTTATACGGAGGATGCGTCAATCATCGCCGCTGATTTTAGAAGCGAGAAGGTTCTGCCGTATCTGCCGCATCTTTATAATCTTATTTTTTCCCGCGTGCGTTTTATTGACATGTATAAAATTTATGAAGATATTTTTGATAGGATTCCGCTTTCGCTCGTCAAGTACAGCTGGTTTTTAGAAAATATTTCCGTTTTGCCCCGCTTCACCTACAATGTTTTGAAGCGGTTAATGGATATCTTTATCGGCGGCGGTTTGGGCATTATTTCTTTAATTATCTACCCGATTGTTTTTCTGGCCATTAAGATGGGCGACGGCGGTCCGATTTGGAGCGTTCAGGAAAGGGTGGGCAGAAGTAACCGGTTAATTAAGCTTTACAAATTCCGCACTATGACTTTGGCCAATGACGGCGGCCGATGGGGCAGAGGCAACGAAAACCAAGTAACCAAAGTCGGAGCGTTTTTGCGCAAAACCAGAATTGACGAACTGCCCCAGCTTTGGAATGTCTTGGAAGGCGATATTTCGCTTATCGGTCCTCGGCCGGAATTTCCCGAGCCGGTTCGAGAATACGCGAAACAAGTCCCTTACTACAACATTCGCCATCTTATAAAACCCGGTCTTTCCGGTTGGGCGCAGATTCACCAGGAAAGCGAACCACACCACGGCGTGGATTTCAGGGAAACAAAAATCAAGCTTTCCTACGACCTCTATTACCTCAAAAACCGTTCAATTCTTTTGGATATAAAGATTGCGCTTCAGACGATTAGGATACTTCTATCTAGAAGGGGGGTATAGTGCGATGCTAATACCTGCCTGCCGGCAGGCAGGTACGAATCCATACGAATTATACGAATATGGTAGGAGGGAATAAGGAATTACGAATTAGGGGTAAATGATGAACACAATAATTTTTGAGTTTTTTTATCAATTTGGGCACAGAACTGTCTTAGCCGACGGGCTGATTGTTTTTCTAGCTGAGTATTTGGGCTACGCATTAATTATTGTTTTTTTGGCGATGACTCTTAGAGATAGGGATTTTAAGTTAAATTTAAAACAAGTGGTGTGGCCGCCTCTTTTAAGCGGGGCATCAGCTTGGATAATTGCCACAATATTAAAGTTGGCAATTTCCGCCCCAAGGCCTTTTCTTATTTTGTCCGATGTCGCGCCGCTTTTTCCCAAAGATGGCAGCGCTTTCCCTTCCGGCCACGCTTCGTTTTTCGGCGGGTTTGCCATATCGCTTGTCCTCTCTAAAGCAAAGGGCGCGCGCTGGTATGCGTTAGGCGCGCTTCTTATCGGTCTGGCTAGGATTGCCGCCGGCGTTCATTGGCCAGCGGATATTCTTACCGGATTTCTCGTCGGGGTTGTGGTAGCGTATGTGGTTCAGCTAATTTTTGAGAAGCGCTTGAAAAGAGGACATAACGCGAATGAATAAGTGCGATGCCAATATACTAATGCATGCGCCTGCCTGCCGGACTTGCCTGACGGCAGTCAGGCGGGCAGGAATTATACAAATCTGTATTTTGAGATTTACATTTTCAATTTGAGTTGTTTTTCCGAGAAAAACAGGTATTATAGTTGCCAATGAAACATCGAATTATCGCTTTACTCATACTCATCGCCTCCGCCGGAATCGGCTTTTTTGTTTATTCATCCGAGCGACTGGATTCAAATTTTAATTTTAAACTTGGCCTTGATTTGGCCGGCGGGGCGCATTTGGTGTATGAGGCGGATACTTCGGGCATTACGGAAGGCGACACAGACGGCGCCATGAACGCGCTGCGGGAAGTCATTGAAAGAAGGGTGAATCTATTTGGCGTGGCCGAGCCGATTGTTCAAGTGGAAAAAGGCGGCGCTTTGGGAAGGGGGGCGAACCGCCTCATTGTAGAGCTTCCCGGCGTGGCCGACGTTGATGAAGCCATAAGACAAATCGGCGAAACGCCTCTTTTGGAATTTCGTCTGGCTAACAATGATTTCGTCGGAAACGAAAGAGATATTGCCGGAAAATCAGTTGATGATTTGTTCACTAAGACCGCTCTTACCGGCCGTTTCCTAGACAGCGCCCAAGTCATTTTTGACCAGAATTTAGGCCAGCCGAAGGTTTTGCTTCAATTCAACGGCGAAGGAGCGGATTTGTTTGCCAAAATTACCGGAGAAAATATCGGCCGAACGCTGGCAATTTTTCTGGATGGCACGCCGATTTCCACGCCGGTTATCCGTGAAGAAATAAAAGGCGGCAACGCCGAAATTTCCGGCAATTTCACCTTACCAGAAGTTAAAAAACTGGTGAGAGATTTGAACTACGGCGCTTTACCCGTGCCGATAAAAATAATCTCCAAAGAAACCATCGGCCCCTCGCTTGGCGAACGAAGCGTTGCGGCCGGCATCAAATCGGGGATTATTGCTTTCATTGCGATTGGGGCGTTTCTAATTTTCTGGTATCGTCTGCCTGGCGTGGTGGCGGTTTTGGCTTTGGCCGCCTACGCCTCTTTAAACCTTGCCGTCTTCAAACTCATTCCCGTTACTTTAACCGCCGCCGGTATTGCCGGTTTTATTCTCTCTATAGGCATGGCAGTGGACGCCAACATCTTGATATTTGAAAGAATGAAGGAGGAATTAAAGCGCGGAAAAACTTTGTATGACGCGATGCATGAAGGTTTTCATCGGGCCTGGACATCCATCCGTGATTCCAATCTTTCCAGCATGATTACCGCGGTTATTCTTTATTATTTCGCTTCCACGCCGGTCATTAAGGGTTTTGCTTTGGTGTTCGGCATAGGCGTTTTAATAAGCATGTTTACGGCTATTACCGTCTCACGCCTTTTTCTGTTTTCTCTTTGGCTTAAAGACAGCAGCGCTTCAAGATTTTTGTTTGGTAGCGGCATCAGAAAAATGTAAAATGTAAAAGGCAAAACGCAAAATTATCATTAGCCATATCTTTTTTGCCTCACGTTCCCGTTTTCCGCTTTTCATTTTTAGTTTTTAATTTATTTTATGTTTATCGTTTTACATCGTAAAATTTTCTATCTGATTTCTGGCATACTGGCCGGAGTGTCTATATTCGCCTTAATTTTTTGGGGATTTAACCCGAGTATTGATTTCAAAGGCGGTTCAATCATGGAAATTAAATATACTGAGGGCGCGTCGGAAGCGCAAAAGATTCAGACAGCGGTTGAAGAATTAGGTGTGGATTCGGTATCCGTTCGCGCGGCCGGCAATGGCAATGCCAGCAGTTTTATTATTCGCGCCGGGGAAATATCTGACGCCAAACACGCCGAGGTTATTAAAATTCTTTCCGGTCTGGGTTCGGGTTTTAGTGAAGAACGATTTAGTTCCATTGGTCCGGTTTTAGGCAAAGAAGCGGTCAAGAAATCTTTTCTTTCAATACTCATGGTTCTGCTCGCCATAGTTTTGTTTATGACTTTTGCCTTCCGCAAGGTCTCGGAACCGGTCTCTTCTTGGAAGTACGGCTTAATAACAATCATAGCTCTTGCCCACGATGTTATTATTCCAACCGGCGCATTTGCGATTATGGGGCATTTCGGTGGGGTTGAAGTGGACACGCTTTTTGTGACGGCGCTTCTGGTGATTCTTGGCTTCTCCGTTCACGATACCATTGTGGTTTTTGACAGAGTGAGAGAGAACTTAAAGAATGCCCGCGAATACAGGGAGAAGAAAGATTTTTCAATAATCGTCGGCGAAAGCATCAACCAGACATTTGTTCGTTCAATCAATACTTCAATGACTACCGTGCTGGCTTTATTCGTTCTCTACTTTATCGGCGCCGAGGCGACAAAATATTTTTCACTGGCCCTTATTATCGGCATTACCGCAGGCACTTACTCGTCAATTTTTATAGGTTCGCCGCTTTTGGTTACATTGGAGCGTTGGCAGAACAAAAAAGCTTGACTTGTATTACGTAATGCTTATAATGGCTCTTACCCTCGAAAAGGAAGAGGGGTACCTTGAAAATTGAATAGAATACATAGAACGTATTCAAAAATTAAGTGCAAGTCAAAAATTATTCCAATGATTAATGATAAATAATCCGCTGTAATAGCGGATGACAGCTAGTTCAAAATCTATATAGAAATCAAAATGAGGGCTTCCGTCTTTCATTTTGTTCCGTTCGAATTTCGTCCACGCTTGCGTGGTTACGGAATTTAGAATCCCGACCCAAAAGTCGGGGTCTGGCGAGGTCTTAACTCCGGCGTTTCAGTCGGAGTGATGACTTCGTCTTTATTGAGAGTTTGATCCTAGCTCAGGATGAACGCTGGCGGCGTGGATAAGGCATGCAAGTCAAACGCTGGAAGCTGGACTCTGGAAACTAGAAACTGGAAAAGATACAATGCGTATATGAAAAATTTTCAAGATCTTGATGTTTATACTCGCGCGAGCAAACTATTTCCTGTGGTTTATAAAATAGTTCGTTCGTGGAAGATTGTAGACCAAAGAGAACTTGGGAGTCAGATCATAAGAGCGTCTAATTCAATTCATGCAAATATTGCGGAAGGATATGGTAAATCGTCCCAAGATTTCAAAAGGTATCTTGGTATGGCCATTGGGTCTTGTGATGAAGTTAGAAGTCACATCAAGGATTCATTCAATGTCGGATTGGTTGGGAAAGATGTTTACGAACATCTTATAAACGAATACGAGATTGTAGGCAAACAGTTAATGCGATTGAAACAGAATTGGAAGTAGTCTTTCTAGTAATCTAATATCTAGCGTCCAGCTTCTAGAGTGGCAGACGAGGTAGTAATAAGTAGGTAACGTACCCCCGAGTCAAGCATAGCTAGCCGAAAGGTTAGGTAATTCTTGATGGTCTCCGACCCGAAAGGTGTTGGAGTAAAGGAGCAATCTGCTTGGGGAACGGCCTGCTCGATATCAGCTAGTTGGTAGGGTAATGGCCTACCAAGGCAATGACGTCTAGGGGAGCTGAGAGGCTGACCCCCACCGATGGAACTGAGAGACGGTCCATACACCTACGGGTGGCCGCAGTCGAGAATCTTCCGCAATGGGCGAAAGCCTGACGGAGCGACGCCGCGTGCAGGATGAAGTGCTTCGGTATGTAAACTGCTTTTAGGGATGAAGAAGTTTATTGACATTAGTCCCTGAATAAGAGGTTGCTAAACTCGTGAACTGTTTGATTAAGCTCAAACATTCTCCGCCAAAGGCGGATCCGCCTCGGGCGGACAAAATTAGCATTAAAAACTCGTGCCCCGTACACAGCTCTGCTGTTGTACTGGGGTGTATATCGTGCGCGACTTTCTGCCGTAAGGCAGATCGAAACTTGGCCATATGCTGGAAAGCTGTTTAGAGCTGCGCCAAGCACCCTTGAAAAGGTGCTCGGTCCTTAACAGTCAATCAGCAGGGAAGATTTGCATTTTGAAAAATGGGCGGATTGGGGACATGGCGTACCGACAAATCCGTAGTATCGAGAGGACGCTCTCGGTTAGACGACTGTACGGCGGGACGTATGTGTCAGAGTTCTACCGATTCGTTTCATTAGGGAGGTTCGACTTTCTTCGTCGCTTGAACCTCCCGCCCATTTTTCAAAATGCAAGAACCCTCAGAGACTACACGCTAAGCTCCAGCCGTAATTTGAAAAATTACAACTGGATGAAGATATAGTCCGATCCCGGTGGTGACATCGGAAACGAGGTCAAAATGACCTTGTTTAACTAATAAGCTAACTAGCTAAAAAGCTAACAAGCTAAAAAGCTAACAAGCTAATTAAGGCCAGCAGCAGCGGTAATACGAGTGCCTCAAGCGTTATCCGGAATCATTGGGCGTAAAGGGTGTGTAGGCGGCTTTGTTAGTCCTTCGTTAAATTCTTCGGCTTAACCGGGGGCTTGCGGGGGAAACGGCAAAGCTAGAGGGTGTGAGAGGTGAATGGAACTCTAGGTGTAGGGGTGAAATCCGTTGATATCTAGGGGAACACCAAATGCGAAGGCAATTCACTGGCACACTCCTGACGCTGAAACACGAAAGCGTGGGTAGCGAATGGGATTAGATAATCCTTGCCCGCTAATAAAATATTGGCAAAAGGTGTCTCTCTCAAAGGCGACTTTGAGATGAAAATTCAGCTGTATCGGGGAAACTCTCTGACACTATGCGCTTACTGGCGCGTTAGAGACAACCCCGAGGGAAGTTTTGTGAATTTCATGGAGGGTAAAGTAATTATGAAAACAAAAACAAAAAGTGCAAAAGCGAACAAGCAACTTCGTAAGAAGCTTAAGGAGGCCAAAACAAGGAATGATTTCCTTGCCAAGCTTGCAACAGAGCTTCTGGAAAAAAACAGGAGGCGCTCGCTCATTAACAGGCGAACTGATCTTCCCTTGAAATGTTTTGTTCTTTCACGGGCAACTGCAAGCAGTTGCCCCTTCCATGAAATTCACAAGACCCCGTAGAGACTATGAAATTGAGCAAGATAGTTGGCGCATTTTCTGTCGTAATGCAAAAAATATATGCAAAACGCGGATTCAAAATATGTGCCTTTGTCGGATCGGACGCGAGCCATTATTCTAGGGTCAATTCTTGGAGATGGATCGCTGAAGATACGAAAAAGATGTGTGAATGCGAGTCTGATGATTCGTCATTCAGAAACACAGAAAGAGTACTTCTCCTGGAAAGCTGAAGAGCTGAAGGAGATAGCAGGAGATAGGAGCGTAGGAGTGCAAGAAGCTGATGGATACAGTAAAAATAGGAAATGGAGATTTTTTAGCAGAAATCTACCGTCGTTAACTGAAGTTCATCGGCTTACATACAAGAAAAACAATTTGCACATCAAGCGCAGATGGCTTAATCAAATGACACCGCTTTCGCTCGCCGTATGGTGGTGCGATGATGGTTCACTTATTAGCTACGGAGGCAGAAAAGGGGTGTTTTGTACTGACGGCTTTGATGAAGCGTCGGTCAGAATACTTGCTCGCTATCTCGGAGTGGTTTGGAACATACGAGCGATCGTTGCTCCCGTCGGGCGAAAGCGCGATGGAAAGCAGGAACAGTATTGGCGGTTATGGATTCGTTCGCAGGAAGAATTGAAGAAATTTCTGCGTATTATCCTGCCGCACATACCTGTTTCGAGTATGCTCAAAAAAACCATTTTACTCTATAAAGACGCTCAATTTCAGCAACGCTGGATATCTGAAGTGATTCAACTAAGCCATTTTTCGGAATCTGTCGTTATGGCAGAATATGAAAAAAAGAAGGCTAAATGGAATTGTTACAGATAAAGATATAGTCCGGACTTCGTGGCGACACGAAGAGTGAGACAGAAATGATTCTCACCCAACTATTGACTATTTGTACAATAGTTGCGTAACACAGGACCCCAGTAGTCCACGCCCTAAACGATCTTCTCTAGCTTTTCGGAGTATCGACCCTCTGAGAGGCGTAGCTAACGCGTTAAGAGAAGCGCCTGGGTAGTACGGCCGCAAGGCTAAAACTCAAAGGAATAGACGGGGACTTGCACAAGCGGTGGTCCATGTGGTTCAATTCGACGGTAAACGAAGAACCTTACCAGGGCTTGAAATCCAATCGAAGCTGAGAGGAAACTTTCAGCGTCTCACAAGGACGATTGGACAGGTGCTGCATGGTTGTCGTCAGTTCGTGGTTTGAATTGTTCCCTTAAGTGGGGTAACGAACGCAACCCTCGTTGCCTGTTATATTTGTCAGGCGAGACAGCCCCCCGCCAAGCTCGGAGAGCTTGGCGGGGAAACTCCAAATCACAAACTCCAAATCACAAGCAATACTCAATTTCCAATTACAAAATCCCAAACGGAGAATCTCGTTTTGAATTTTTGTGTTTTGGTCATTGTAATTTGTTTGCCTGCCTGCCGAAGTCGAAGCGGCGCAGGCAGGGAATTTGGTGTTTGGAATTTTCCCAAACCAACTCTGTTGGTTTGGCGGGGGGAGGAAGGTGAGGATGACGCCAAATCAGCATGGCCCTCTGATGTCCTGGGCTACACACGTGGAACAATCGCCGCTACAACGCGTTGCGACGGGGAAACCCTGAGCCAATCGTTAGAAAAGCGGCGCCAGTTCGGATTGAGGTCTGCAACTCGACCTCATGAAGTCGGAATCGCTAGTAATCGCGGGTCAGCTATACCGCGGTGAATACGTTCTCAAGTCTTGTACTCGGGTCGCCATGCGATCGAGTACGCTAGTTGGTGACCTGCCTACGCCGATGCTTCGGCAGGCAGGAAATCCAACCAAGGCAATTCACAGTGTCTTGAAGCGAAATCACAGTCCGTCTCCGCGAGGAGGCGTGATGAAGGGAGAAAGTAGCATTTCTTAGCTTGAATGCCATTTATGGCGCATACCAGAGGTTATCCTGCGAGTACATGGAGAAACCTACTGTGTTTCAAAAACTGTTATGCGTATCGTGGCATCGAGATGGGAAGAAACAGTGTATTCGGTTACCGTGGGAGATCTTGCATTTTCCTCGTTGTGTTATACACACCGAGAAATTGTGTTAGTAATGATACAATTATGATATGCAAGAAGTCAGCAGCGTTCGTAGTACCAAAAGGAAAGATGCTCGGTTTAACCCCAAGCTAGAACTTCCTCTTGGGAAGGAACAAATTCAAAGGAAAAAGTTACATCCTCAATACGTCGCGGGATTTATTGACGGAGAAGGTTCTTTTTCAGTCAGTATCGGAAAACACAAGACCTTGCGCCGAGGTTTTGAAGTCCGTCCGGAATTTGAAATAGAATTACGGAAGGACGACCAAGAAATCTTGGAACGCATACTTGTGACCATTGGGATTGGGAAGATTTACGATTGCTCATACGAGCGATATGGATGGTATCCGCATGCGAAGTATAAAATTACCAGCATTTGGGACCTGAAAGAATATCTATTTCAATTTCTCGATAAGAATCCGTTACAAGCGAAAAAGAAAAGATCCTATCTGCTTTTCAAGCAAATAGTTCTGATGGTTTGCGCCAAAGAGCATTTGTCTGACAAGGGGTTTAACAAAATTGTAAAACTTCGCGACGAGCTTCGTACTCTAGGGAAGAAAGCTAAAACTTATCATGGCAAGGTAAGTGAATTCGATAAAAAAGTCGAATAAGCAACCTTTGAAAAACGCGAGGGTGCGGGAAAACCGCTTGCCCCGTGTTGAAGAGAATTATAATGGCAACATTATAAAACATCAAATACCGCCCGTCAAGTCAGGGGAGTTGGAAGTACCCAAAGTCCCACCTCGCGTGGGCCTAAGGTAAATTCAATGACAAAGACTAAGTCGTAACAAGGCACGGGTAGCGGAAGCTGCTCGTGGAATATTTCAAGGTGAAAACGCCGTGCTCTGCACAGAAATTCTAAGCTCTGATTTTTGCCTGCCGGACTTGCCTGACGGCAGTCAGGCAGGCAGGTCTAATTTCTAAACAAATTCTAAATTCAAATTTTCTAAATTCTAAACACAATCCTGTTTGGAGTTTGGGATTTGTGATTTGGCGCTTGTTTAGGATTTAGGATTTTAGAGTTTCCGCGCAGAGCGCGGTTGATTGAGTCGATATTGTGTGCCTCAATTGAGCGCACAATGGATAGTGATTAGCTTTCCTTAAAGTTAATCTGACACTGGGAAAGACCAGTACAAACCCGCCCAAGCTTTTACTGGTTTCGGCGAGGTCAGAACGGAACAAAATGAAGGATATAAGCACCAAAAAACCGCCTACCATGCGGTTTTTTGGTGCTTGACTAGATTATGTTATTATGTTAACATTTTCCGCGGATTATGGGAAAAACGAAAATTCATTGGGGTCAATGAAGGCCACATGCCTTGTATTGGCCATGACTGTGGCGGGAGGCATCTTTCAGCTGCTTTCCGCTCAAATTCCGTTCTTTTAATTATGAATCGAAAACGTCGTCTAACAATCGAGCAACGCCTCTTTGCAGGGTGGATGCTCGGATTCGTTGTCGCCTGCGTACTGTGCGTGGCGGCGATAATCTTGGTACTCGATACCAAGTCGCTCCCAACGGTCCACCGCTCGCACGAAACGGGCGAGGTGGTGGACATCAGGGACTGGCGGGGAAATCCCGTCCCAGACGAACATTGGGACCGCGTTCTTTCACGGAGGTACAACAAGGGCGCATGGTACCCATAGAATTCACTGGCCGCTGCGCAAGATGCGCAGCGGCCATCTGTTTGTAAACAAGACCTTTTTTTGATATGGTGTAAACCGCTTTAAGCGCGTGTAGCTCAAGTGATATGGTGTGTGGTGTGCGCGTGTAGCTCAGGTGGTTAGAGCGCGTCACTGATAATGACGAGGTCCCAGGTTCGAGTCCTGGCACGCGCAAAATCGTTCTAAATATGCTGCGAACAGGTTGGCTGATAACCGAGTCCTTTATGTGTGTTAAAATGATATTTCAAATATGGACCGGCAGAAATCTTTAATTCTCTGGTTTGAAGAACTTGGCATCGGCGATGTGCCTTTGGTTGGCGGCAAGAACGCGGCCTTGGGCGAAATGATTTCCAATATAAGCGCGCTTGGCATTTCGGTGCCGGGCGGTTTTGCCGTTACCGCCGAGGCGTTCAGATATTTTCTGACGTCGGCTGGTTTGGAAGAAAAAATCAAAGAAACTTTGTCTGATTTGGATACCGGCAATATGAGGAATCTTCAAAAGCGAGGGAAGAGGATAAGAAAACTCATTTCTCACGCCAAGATGCCTGAAGCTTTAGAGAGAGAAATAATTTCAGCTTACCGGAAGCTTGAGGAAAAATACGGCAAAAATCTTTCGGTGGCGGTTCGTTCCTCCGCCACCGCCGAGGATTTGCCAAACGCGTCTTTTGCCGGCCAGCAAGAGACCTACCTAAACATTTCCGGCAGAGAGAATGTGATTGAGTCCACTAAGATGTGCTTTGCGTCGCTTTTTACCGACCGAGCGATTTCTTATCGCGCCGACAAAGGATTTTCTCATCTTGATATCGCCCTTTCCGTCGGCATTCAAAGAATGGTTAGAAGCGATTTGAGGGCGAGCGGCGTGGCCTTTTCCATTGATACCGAGACCGGTTTTGATAAAGTGGTTTTGATTAATAGTTCCTGGGGCTTGGGCGAAATGATTGTTCAAGGCAAGACGACGCCGGACGAGTTTATTGTGTTTAAGCCGTCTTTGGCTAAAGGCAAAGACGCTATTATCGTCAAGAATCTGGGCAAAAAGGAAGTAAAGATGATTTACGGGTGGCGCGGTACGAAGGTTGTAGCGACTAGCGACGAAGAGCGGGAAAGCTGGAGTTTGTCCAAAGAAGATGTATTAAAACTCGCTCGGTGGGTTGTAAAAATAGAAGAATATTTTTCAGCCAAGCGCGGAAGTTATCAGCCGATGGATATTGAGTGGGCCAAGGATGGTCAGAACGGGGAACTTTTTATTATCCAAGCGCGTCCGGAGACCGTTCACTCTGTGGCGCGAAAAGATGTGTATGTTGAGTATATTTTGAAAGGCAGGGGCAAGGAGCTTGCTCGCGGTGCGGCGGTTGGCGGAAAAATCTCGGTTGGGCGAGCGCGGGTTATAAAAGACGCAAAAAATATCGGTTCGTTTAAGCGGGACGAAATTCTGGTGACTGAAATGACTGACCCGGATTGGGAGCCGATTATGAAAATTGCTTCCGGTATTATCACCGACAAAGGCGGCCGGACATCCCACGCCGCCATTGTTTCCAGAGAACTCGGGATTCCTTGTATTGTCGGCGCTTTTAATGCCACCAAGGTCTTACGCGATGGTATGGAAATAACCTTGGATTGTTCCGGCGGGCAATCAGGCGTTGCCTACGAAGGCAAACTGCCGTTTGAGGTGGTAGAGCACAAATTGGGAAATTTGCCGAAAACTCGGACCAAAATTATGGTGAATGTCGGTTCGCCGGAGGAGGCGTTCGGCAAGCATTTTCTGCCGGTCTCGGGCGTCGGTCTGGGGCGGTTGGAATTTATCATTACCTCCCACATTCAAATTCACCCAAATGCGTTAATAGATTACGAAAAGTTAAAAAAGGACTCGGCCAATGATTCTGTCAAGCGCGGCATTGTCGGCAAGATAGATAATTTGACGAGGGGGTATCAAGATAAGCGGGATTTTTATGTTGATGAATTAGCCGAAGGAATAGCCAAAATCGCCAGCGCTTTTTATCCGAACGAAGTAATTATCCGTTTCTCTGATTTTAAGACCAACGAGTACCGAACTCTCATCGGGGGTGAATTTTACGAGCCGTCCGAAGAAAATCCCATGCTCGGTTGGCGGGGCGCTTCTCGTTACTACGACCCGAAATTTAGAACGGCTTTCGGTTTGGAGTGTGCCGCTTTTAAGAAAGTAAGGGAAGAAATGGGTTTGAATAATGTGTCGGCGCTTATTCCGTTTTGCCGCACGCCGGAAGAGGGAAGAAAGGTCTTGGAGACGATGAAAGAAAGTGGTCTGGAGCGCGGAAAGGGAGGGCTCAAGGTTTACATTATGTGCGAGATTCCTTCAAACATTCTTTTGGCCGATAGGTTTCTGGATATTTCCGACGGTATGTCCATCGGTTCAAATGACCTGACGCAACTTACCCTAGGTTTGGACAGAGATTCCGGTATCGTGTCTGGTATTGGAAATGAAAAAGACGAATCAGTTAAAAGATTGATTGCCGAAGTTATTAAGAAAGCAAAAGAGCGAGGTAAATACATCGGTATCTGCGGCCAAGCGCCGTCGGATTTTCCTGATTTCGCCGAATTTTTAGTGGAGCAGGGAATAGACAGTATTTCTCTTTCGCCGGATAGTGTTATTAAAACGCTAAAACTTATAGCCGAAAAAGAGCAGAAAATCAGCCGTTGATTTTTGTTTTATTTTCTAGTGAGCGAGGGGAAAAAGTCAGCTTTTTCTTTTCCCTACCTACCATGTCAATCCTCCGTGTCAACCTGCCAGGTTGACATATTTTTATGGCTTAAAATAAAGGGATTTTAAAATCTTGTAACTAACAATCATCTTCTTATATTTGACATAAATCCTGATGTGTGCTAGCATCTTCGGCAGAAAGTTAAGAGTAATTTGGGCGGTTTTATGCAGAGCGTGTGCTTTGCTTAACTGTTTAAATTCCGAATGGAGGCCATAATGGTTTACTCTTAACAAATTTGCGGAGGTTTAATTGAAAAATCAAAATCAGTTAGTGGTGGCGGTGGTTTCAAAATTCTTTTCCACAGGTCAGTATGGCTTTGCCAATGACTCGACTACCGGGCAGGACTACCACTTCCACATGGCGGCTTGCCGTCGGGTGGAGGCAGGGAGGATGGAGCCGGAATTTACGGACGGGTGGATGGAGTGGCCGAGGATTGGGGACGGAATCGTCCTGATTCCCCACAGGTACAGCAATGGTTTGGTAAAGGCGTGGCCCACTTATCGGTGGGGCCACAAGAAGTTTTGGGACAAGGCGGTCAAGGAAATTGACGCGCGGCCGCTGTACCGGGTGACGGAGGCGGGTAATCGCTTCCAAGGTAAGTTCCTGCCAGGCGAAGTTGCCGGCAAGGAAGTCGTGCGGGGCAGTTTGGCGGTCCTCCAGCGGGATTACCCGCGCGGGGTCAAGAACGACCCGCTCGGGACCGAGGAGTCCTACCGGAGCGGGCCTTGCCAGCGGGTCAATCGTTGGTAGAGGTTTGCCGGCAAGGACGGCGACACGGAGGTCTGGGTGGATTGCGAAGACCCGCGACCGAGGCCGTTGTCGACCACGAGACAGGCGGAACAGCCGATTACCGTGGAGGTAATGGTACCTGAACCGGTCTCGTTTGCGGCACCAGCCGACAGTCAGGTGGCTTCCCCCGAAGTCAAGGAATTAACCGAAGGGGAGGCATTGGAGCAGGAGCTCCAAGAACTGGCGCGATCAGCCGGAGGCCGACGGGTGGGGACGGAAACCCCGCGCCCGGGGCAAAACTACCGATCGAGACGCATGTCCACGGCTCGGACCTTCTAGGATAGAAGGCCCGAATCAAAAAAACCGGAAGCAAGATTCGTTTCCGGTTTTTCTATTGTTTTATGGGCGAGGTGGGGGTTGAACCCACACTGGATTACTCCAACACGGCCCTGAACCGTGCGCGTCTGCCAATTCCGCCACTCGCCCACCCTTTTTATCTTGTAAGAATAAGGCACAAACAAGATTTCATAACATTGACTTTATGGAGTAGATATGTTACCTTTTTGCGCGGTGCTCTTTAAATAATCATAGAGTTCCCATTCCGAAACAAAAACAGGGCTTAAACACTTGCCCAAATTGAAAGGCAGACGGTGAATACAAATACAAAACAGACGGCAATTCAACATGTGGTAACACATACCGCGCCGCATCTGGATGAAGTCGCTTCATTGCGGCTCTTCCAAAAAGGGTACGGGGAACGGCTGTTTCCTGGGAGTACGGAAGCGGCCTCCCGAGTCCTCTTCACGGAAGGTATGCAGCAAAAAGACGATACCTTCTACGACTCCATCAAGATGATGCCCATCGGTTGCGTTCCCGGGACCCGCTTCAATGACAAAGACAAGGATGGAAGGCGGATTCCGGCGGTTTGCACGACGACAAAAGTGATGGAGTATCTCAATCTAAATGAGGACAAGGTCCTCAAGCGGATTGCCGATGATGTCCTTCGCTGCGACACGGAGCCCGGTGTCAAAAACACCGAGCTGGCCGAGCTCATCAAGATGGGCCACCGGCGGGTGAAGGACGATACCATAATGCTCAAGTGGGCCACGGCTCTACTCGACGCAGTCCACTCCCAGATCACCTTCGGGTTTGCGCCGATTGGAAGGCGAACCCTTCAAACGGAGTTTGACCGGCTGTTAGATGCTGGTCGGTTTCCGGACGATCGAGTTCGCGGGAAGCTTGCCAACATGGTCAAGGAGAGTATGGAGAGGAAGGACGAATCCATCATGGAGCTCTCCTTTATCGCGGATTGTCTGTTTAGGACGAGCAATCCGGACGCAGGAGATTTGATCCAGTTCGCGTTGGATCATATCTACGAGGACCAGCTCATGTTCTGGCAGGCGGTGGAGGAGTGCAGGCAGTCCAACGATCGCCATGTCATCCGTTCGTTTGACGGAGAGAGACCGAGGGATCTTCGGGTCCTCTTCGTCAAATCCGACAACCAGAACATCATCCGGGCCAGCCGACACAGGGAAGCCGGTGGAGCTGGGGTGACCATCATCCGGAACTCCAAAGGAAATGTCACGGTCTTCACCGACCGGCGAAGGAGTGATGTTTGCTTGGATGAGTTCGTGGCGATGGTGCGGTGGCTCGAGTGGCCGAAGGATTCATCGGGTGGGCCCACAACCCCGATGCCAATATGGAAGGAGTTTCAGGTGGATGGAGTGATGGAGCCGGTCTCGCAGTGGTATTACCACAAGCGGGCGGGGCAGCTCCTTAATGGAAGTCTGTCGTTCCCGAACAAGCCCGCCTCACAGATGGCGAGTCAGGCGTTTATTGATGTCGCCAGGGCGGCGTCTAATCCTCGGGAAGTCAACGAATGGAAACGGGTGCGAGGCGTCAGCCGGTGCGAGGACAGTGCGAAACCGCAACCCAAAGGACTGACTAAGATTGAGTTGATCCTTGAGGTGAATGATCCCGTTCCCGCGGTTTCCGTTTCCGAAGTGCCGACCCAATCGGCGATTTCGGTGTCGGCTGCCAAGGAATAGAGAACTAAGATTGTCACAAAGACCCGAGTAGGAATCTCGGGTCTTTTTTTATGCCCGAATTTTGTTTAGTATGGTGATATGAATTTTAAAAAATTTTTTGTTGGCAAAAAGGTTACTCTCATGGGCTTAGGGCTTTTGGGGCGTGGCGTGGGGGACGCGGCGTTTTTGGCAAAATGCGGGGCTAATGTTTTGGTAACGGATTTGAAATCAAAAAAAGAGCTTGCTCCGTCTTTGAAAAAGTTAAAAAAATATAAAAACATTAAGTATGTTTTGGGCGGACATCGGTTGGCGGATTTCAGAAATTGCGATTTTACGCTCAAGGCCGCGGGTGTGCCGCTTGATTCGCCTTATATCGCGGAAGCGAAGAAACATGGGATTCCGATAGAAATGGACGCATCTCTTTTCTTTAAGCTGATGCCGAAAGGTGTGATTTTTATCGGTGTGACTGGAACGCGCGGGAAGACGACGACGGCTTATTTGATTTATGAAATTTTGAAAAGGTTGAACCTTAAAGATAGGAAAGGTTCAACCTTTCTGGCTGGCAATATCAAAAACACGGCGACTTTGCCGCTACTCGAGAAAGTGAAAGCAGGTGATTTTATCGTGGCTGAACTTGATTCGTGGCAGCTTCAGGGATTCGGTGATTCCAAAGTTTCGCCCCACATTGCTGTGTTCACCACTTTTTTGGACGACCACCTTGTGTATTACCACGGTGACAGACAGATGTATTTTGAAGCCAAGGCGGCGATTTTTAGATATCAGAAATCAGATGATGTTTTAATTGTGGGCGAACAAGTGACGGCAGCCGCGCGCCACTTGGGAGTTGAGCTCCCAAGTGGCGCGCGGGTCGCTCGCGCTGAAGATTTGCCGGCTGGCTGGAAACTAAAAATTCCCGGCGAGCATAATCGTTACAATGCCGCCTGCGCCCTCGCTGTCGCTCGGGCGCTCGAAATCCCCGACGAGATTTCCAGAAAAGCAATGGAAGATTTCAAGGGTGTACCCGGCCGTTTGGAATATCTCAAGACAGTGCGTGGAGTTAGAATCTACAACGACAACAACGCAACCACGCCCGACGCCACGATAGCGGCACTTCGTGCCTTAAGTTCCAAATCACAAGCACCAAATCACAAACAAATCCAAAATCCTAAAGCACTAAACGCTAACCGCTCTACGCTAAATACTGGGGCGAAGCGCATCATCCTCATCATGGGCGGCACCGACAAAGGGCTTGATATGAGCAAACTGGTGGCGGAAATCCCAAAGCATTGCAAAGCGGTTATTCTCCTTAAAGAAACTGGCACCGACAAACTTCTTACTGAATTCCCCCATCTTAAATCCCCCTTAATAAAGGGGGTGCCCGAGTCGGCGAGGGCGGGGGTTGTATCTTCAGCAAAGGAAGCACCGCATTCTGATGCGCGGAGGGATGTTGTTGTCCAAGAAACCCTGAAGGAATGTGTTGACGAGGCGATGAAGATTGCAGAAAAGGGCGATATTGTTTTATTCTCTCCAGCGTTTGCCTCTTTTGGTCGGTGGTTCAAAAACGAGTATGATAGAGGAGAGCAGTTTGTGAAAATAGTGAGTAAATTTTGACAGGAAGACATTGCGGTTAGAATAAGGTTGCTTTTTGTTTGTCTTGTGTCGAGGTATAATTATATGCGCGGGTGAGGTATGATAAATAAACACATGCGATGCCAAAGTTTAAGAGAGAGAGAGAGAGAGTAAAAAACTCCTTCTCCGAATTCTCTGATAATGTAAACCCCGCTCAAGGCTCCCACGGGGCAAGGTTTAAGCGGAAGAATTTTCCAATACTTGCCGTATTTTTTGCGGCGGGACTTTTGATTTTTGTCAGCACCGCTTTCGCTTCTTCCACAAGCGGCACGATTGACGCGACCAACCGCTATGCCTGGACGGAAAATGCCGGCTGGCTTGATTTCGGCGGAAGTTACGGCTCGGTGTCGGTTACCGATTCGGCCATTTCCGGTTACGCCTACGGCGAAAATATCGGCTGGGTTTCGCTCAACTGTTCAAACGATACTTCCTGCGCCGCGGTTGATTACAAAGTTGCCAATAATGGCGAGGGGACTTTGACCGGCTACGCTTGGGGCGAGAATGCCGGTTGGATAAAATTCAACCCCGACAACGGCGGGGTGTCCATAGATTCTGTCTTACCTCGCAGCTTGCTGCGAGCGAACTATGAGATACTATACTCCGTATGGCAGACCACCTCTTCAGGTCTCACAATAAAACTCTGTTAGTATTCCACTTAGTCTGTCCAGTCAAATACCGCAGAAAGATTTTCACTTCGGAAACCGAACAAACCCTGAAATCAGTATGTTTGGAACTAGCTCCACGATACAACTACCAATTTCTTGAAATAGGCATCGATGAAGACCATGTGCATTTCCTCATCCAAACAGTTCCAAACATACTGATTTCAGACATGGTCAAGGCGATTAAAAGCATAACCGCGCGAGAAATGTTCAAACGACATCCCGAAGTGAAAATCTTTCTGTGGGGAGGGGAGTTCTGGACAGACGGGTATTATCTAAACACGGTCGGTCAATATGGGAACCTCGCTATGTTGCAAAACTATGTTAAAAAACAAGGAATCAAGAACTACCGTCAGTTGCACCAGCAGAGTTTGTTTATGTCAGAAGACATGGGGTAACCACTTAATACCCCGTCAGCTTGCTGCGGGGTAGTTTATTTTAGAAACATTTTGACAATAAGTGCTATATTTCCTCCACCGGCGGACCGACTCTTGCCGCGTCCGGTCCCGCACCGCCGGAACCGCGAGTAAACACATTCATAAAGATAAAAATAGAGACGGTAAAAGCGACGACGGCGAGGGTAATCAAAATGTAACCGGCGACTTTCTCATCGCGAATTCCGAACTTGCCGAGCAAACGCACCATGCCGGGCGTCGTGGGCACGCCAAAAACTTGTCGCGACCTAAAACCGCCGCTGAATTGATTTTCTTCTTCAAATTGGACGTTGGTCATATGTTTAATATGCTAACACTGCAAACGCCTTATGCAATCAGAGGTAGTGGACAACGGAAAGGAGTATAATAATTAAATTCCAAATCACAAATTCCAAATACTAAATAAATGCCAATGATGAATGACTAAAAACAGTCGGGTTTTTGGAAATTGGAATTTAGAGTTTGTCTGTAATTTGGCGCTTGTAATTTGGAGTTTTGAAAAAAATATTTAACTGACTAAAATTTATGCCTAAATTTGTTCATCTCCATACTCATTCTCATTATTCTCTTCTCCAGGCCTTGCCGAAAATTCCTGATTTGGTTAAGCGCGCCAAAGAATGCGGAATGAACGCGCTTGCCTTGACCGATAACGGCAATCTTTACGGCGCCATTGAGTTTTACAAAGAGTGCAAAAAAGCGGGCATTAAGCCGATTATCGGCGTTGACGCCTACCTCGCCGTCCGCACCCGCCACGATAAACAAGCCGGCATTGACAACAAGCGCCACCGGTTGATTCTCCTCGCCTTAAATAATGCCGGCTACCACAATCTCATCAAACTCGTCACCCTCTCTTATTTGGAAGGATTTTATTACCGGCCGAGAATTGACCGCGAACTTTTGGAAAAGCATGGCGAAGGGCTCGTGGCCATCTCCTCGGCGCTCGGCGGAGAAATCGCCTCGGCGATAAAAAATTCGGATTCCCAAAAAGCCGCCGAGATTTGCTCGTGGTATGAAAAATGCTTCGGCCGGGACAAATTTTTCATAGAAATAACTCGCCACCCCGAAATTGAAAATCATGAACCGCTAATGGAGGAAGTGGCGCGTTTCGCCCGCGAGCGAAAAACCGGCATCGTCGCCGGACAGGAGGTCTTCTACCTTGACAGAGGCGACAAAAAAGCGCGAGACACTCTGCTTTCAATCCAAAACGGCGGTGAAAGCCGAGAGGCGCGCTTCGGCGCGAATGACGAGGAAAATTTTTCGTTCACGACGCCTGAAGAAGCCGAAACGATGTTTGAAAAAATGCCGGAGGCGATTGAAAACGCGAAAAAAATCGCCGAGCAAAGCAACCTGGAGCTTCACCTCGGCAAGTGGGTTTTTCCAGATTACAGAACCGCCCATGGCCGCACTCACGATGATGAATTGGGAGCGAAAACGCTGGAAGGACTCAAGGCAAAAAATCTTGAGGCAAACCCGGAGGCGCTGAAGCGGATTGAATACGAACTGCAAATTATAAAAGACAAGGGCTACGCGCCGTATTTTTTGGTGGTGGCCGACCTGTTATCCGAAGCCCATAAGAACAACATTATCACGACGACTAGGGGTTCGGCGGCTGGCTCTCTCGTTTCATATCTGACTGGCATCACAAACGTGGACCCTTTGGAATACAAACTGCCGTTTGAAAGATTCTTAAATCCGGAACGGCCGAGCCCGCCCGATATTGATATGGACATCGCCGACAACCGCCGCGACGAAATGATTGATTATGTAAAGAAAAAATACGGCGCCGACAAGGTCGCCCAAATCGGCACTTTCGGCACCATGATGGCTCGCGGCGCCGTCCGCGACGTCGCGCGCGCCATGGGTTTTGACTACCAAACCGGAGATAAAATCGCCAAACTGATTCCCTTCGGCTCGCAGGGCTTTCCCATGTCCATTGATAAAGCGATGGAAATAGTGCCGGAGCTAAAAGCCCTCTACAAGCAAGAAAAAGACGCGGCGGCGATTATTGATATGGCGAAAAAAATAGAGGGGCTGGCGAGGCACATCAGCGTCCACGCCGCCGGCGTCGTCATCTCGCCGACGCCCCTCACCGATTACACTCCGCTTCAGTACGACCCAAAAGGCGAAGGCCTGCCGGCCGGCAAGGCAGGAAAAATTATTACTCAATACGATATGCACGCCATTGAAGACGCCGGCCTTCTCAAATTTGATTTTCTTGGAATCAGAAACTTGGCGATTCTTGCTTACTCCATATCTTTGGCGCTGAAACTTGAGGGTAAAAAAATTGACATTGAAAATATTCCGCTTAACGACAAAAAAACTTTTGAGATGCTCGCCAAAGGCGAAACCGTCGGTTTATTTCAGTTAAACGGGAGCGGTATGACCCGTTACCTTAAGGACTTGAAGCCAACTTCCATCCACGACATCAATGCCATGGTGGCGCTTTACCGGCCGGGGCCGATGGAATCAATCCCCCGCTATATCCAAAGAAAGCATAATCCCCGACTGGTGGATTATCTGGACCCGCGCATGAGCGAGATTCTTGACCAGTCCTACGGCGTCATCACCTATCAAGACGATGTCCTTCAAATCGCCGTCCGGCTAGCCGGTTATTCTTGGGGCGAAGCCGACAAACTCCGCAAAGCCATGGGGAAAAAAATCCCGAAAGAAATGGAAGCCCAGAAGGAAAAACTTATAGCCGGTTTCAAAAGAAACGGCTTGAGCGATAAAAAAGCGGAACAACTCTGGAATTTAATAGAGCCGTTCGCGGCATACGGTTTCAATCGGGCCCATGCGGCAAGTTACGGCCGCGTCGCTTATCAAACGGCTTACATGAAAGCCAATTTTCCGGCGATTTATATGGCGGCGGTGTTGACGGCGGAATCCGGCGATGTGGAGAAAATAGGAGAAATCGTCAGCGAGTGCAAAAGGATGGGCATTCTGGTCCTGCCACCCTCGGTCAATGAAAGCTTCTCCGATTTCACCGTCGTCAAAGCCGAGCGGGAGCCAACCGCCAACCATCAACAACCGGAAAAAGAAAAGATACGGTTTGGATTGACAACCATAAAAAACTTCGGCCAAGGCGTCTCTACGTCTATCATTGAAACGCGAAAAGCGGGCGGCAGATTCACCTCGCTGGAAAATTTTCTGGAGCGGGTGCAAGACAAAAACCTGAATAAGAAGTCCTTGGAAGCGCTCATCAAAGCCGGAGCGCTTGATGAATTCGGCGAACGGGGCATTATGCTTAAAAATATTGAAAAACTTCTGGAGTGGAACCGCGAAGCGTCTCGCGCGCCGACTAATCAGGATTCTCTTTTTGGAGCTTTGCCGGCCACCCCTTCCTCGCTTCGGCTTGACCCGATGCCGCCGGCGGGAACAACCGAAAAACTCGCCTGGGAAAAAGAATTGCTCGGCCTCTATATTTCCGGCCACCCGCTGGACAAATACAAAGAAACGCTTCAGAAACGCGAGATTAATATCCGAAAAATCAAGACGGAGATGAAAGAAGGGATGCTTGCCGTCATCGGCGGGCTGGTTGAAGAAGCGAAAACGGTAACCACAAAAAATAACGAACAGATGATGTTCCTAAAAATCGCCGACCTGTCTGACTCCATTGAGGTGGTGGTATTTCCCCGTGTCTTCGGCGAATATAAAACACTCCTTGGCCCTGACCGGCTTATTGCCGTCAAAGGCCGAATCTCGGAACGAAACGGTGAAATCTCCCTGATAGCCGAAAAAATCAAAGAGCTGAACTAAAACCCAGCATCCTTTCCCGGCTCCGTCTTGCGCCAAAGATGCTTTGGGAAAAATTGGGGACGTTGACACATCTGTCCCATTCTGGAAGTTTTAATATCGGACTGCAAAATCTATGCTCTTCTTATTCGGAAACCGAAGAAGCGGGTCGGAATCTCCGTCCCCAAATCCGAAACGCATCCCCAAATGGAGGCCGAGAAAAATCAAACTGATTAAGTGCCCGAGGTGCGAAGCGTCTAAACCTAAAGGAATGTGCTGCCCCGCTTGCGCCTACTTTAAAGACGGCCGCCGTTAAACCGGCGGTCTTTGATTATTCCGCGGAAAAAAGATATTATTTTGCCATGAGTAAAGAAGACAATATGGCCCACAAGCGCCACTCGCTCGCCCATCTGCTCGCGGCGACGGTTTTGGAATTATATCCGAATGCCAAACCCACTATCGGTCCGGCCATTGACGGCGGTTTTTATTACGACTTTGACGATTTAAAAATTTCCGACGCTGATTTGCCGAAGATTGAAGAAAGAATGCGCGAGATTTTGAAAAAATGGGAGATGGTTAAAAGGGTTGATGCGGATGCGGATGAAGCAAAAAAAATTTACGCCGGTAATCCTTATAAATTGGAACTCATCGGCGAGCTTCTGAAAACCAACGAAAAAATCACCTTGTATTACTCCGGCTCCCAATCAGATTTTCCCTCTGCCCCCAGTCCCTTATTCATCATTCATAATTCCTCTTTTGTTGATTTGTGCAAGGGGGGGCATATTGAAAAACCGAACCGAGACATTAAAAGCGGCTCGTGGAAGTTAGACAAAACCGCCGGCGCTTACTGGCGAGGCGACGAAAAAAATAAGATGCTCACCCGCATTTACGGCCTCGCTTTTGAAAGTGAAAAACAGCTCAAAGAATACGAAACCAAAATGGAGGAATCAAAAAAACGCGACCACAAGAAGCTTGGGGTTGAACTCGATTTATTCACCTTTTCGCCTCTAGTCGGGGCCGGCCTACCCCTCTGGACGCCCAAAGGCACATTGCTCCGCGACCTCCTTGATTCTTTTGTCTGGGAACTTCGCCAAAAAGCCGGCTATGAAAAGGTTGATATCCCCCACATCACCAAGAAAGACCTTTACGAAAAAAGCGGCCACTGGTCTAAGTTCGGCGACGAGCTTTTTAGAATCAAAACCAGAGAAGAGCACGAGTTTGTGATTAAGCCGATGAATTGTCCGCATCACACCCAAATCTACGCCCGCCGGGGGTGGAGCTATAGGGATATGCCGCAACGATACGCTTCCACCACCAAGGTTTATCGCGACGAACAGACAGGCGAACTCACGGGACTCGCGCGCGTCCGCTCCATTACCCAAGACGATGCCCACGTCTTCTGCCGACAAAATCAAATCAAAGAAGAAACAAAAAAAATTTGGGACATCGTTTTGGCCTTCTATCAATCTTTTGACTTTAAGCTGAAACCGCGCTTGTCGCTTCACGACCCCAAAAACATAAGCGCTTATCTTGGCACGGAAGAAATCTGGCGAAAAGCGGAGGAAGAGCTTCGTGCTATCGTAAAAGAAAAAGGTATGGAAGCCGATGAGGCGGTAGGCGAAGCCGCTTTCTATGGACCGAAAGTGGACTTTATGGCGGAGGACTCTTTGGGCAGAGAGTGGCAAGTCGCGACCTTTCAACTTGATATGAATATGCCGGAGCGCTTTGATTTAACTTTTATCAACGAAAGCGGCGAGAAGGAGCGGGCGGTGATGATTCATACCGCCATTATGGGCTCCATAGAGCGCTTCCTTGCTATTTTAATAGAGCATTTTGCCGGAGCGTTCCCCACTTGGCTTTCGCCGGTACAGGTCAAAATACTGCCGATTGCTGACAAACAGAAAAAGACGGCGGAGAAAATCGCGGAAGCGCTCAAAGAGGCGGGCATCCGAGCGGAACTGGACGACTCCAAAGAAACGCTCGGTAAAAAAGTGCGCGCCGCCAAGTTGGAAAAAGTCCCTTACTTTGTCGTCATCGGAGAAAAGGAAGAGGCCTCCGGCACTATCACCGTGGAAGGCCGCAAAGGCAAAATTGGCGAAATGAATCCTGAAGAATTTTTCAAGAAAATCAAGGAAGAAGTCGCCACTAAAAAATCCGCTTAAAGCGGATTTTTTAGTGGCTTAAAACGTGTCAACCTGCCAGGTTGACACGTTTTTATGGCTTTAAATAAGGAAAATTTTAAATTAACTCCGGAATTGACTCCCGCGTTTGAGTTCAGAAAGGCGCAGAGCGGCCAGTTTAACGCCAACGGTACTGTCTCTGTAATTTTGGTCCAATACGCCAAGCAGAATTGAGATGATGTCTTCAATGCTCTCGTTGTTCCACGAAGCGGTAACGGAACGGACTTCCGCGTCAACCGGCGAGCCGTCAAATCGGGCGCGATACGCCCGGTCAATTTCGTAAATGGTTTTTCTGATAAAATCGTCGGCGTTTGCTCCGCCAAGAGATATGTTCTTAATGACAGCCGAGATTTTTTTGAAATCGCCTTCGCCTATGGTTTTAAGAAATGACGCTACCGACGGCTTAAGAATTGAAGAAAGCGGCGACATCTCTCCTTTTTTAAGGGTTCCATCTTCACCTGCCCGTGAAGCGCTCGTCGCTAGGTGGGACTCTTTTTCAACTTCTGAAATAAAACCGGCTGACGACTCACCCTCTTTCAAACTCCCAATAAGCACCGCCGCCTTCTCTCTGTTAAGAAGTATCCAGCCGTCCTCTCTGATGTATTTCGCTTCCGCGGTCTTGATTAAAACGCCGATGAATTCTTTAACCGAAACCTTTCTACGGTTTGCCTCCGCGGCAATTATTTTAGCCGCGTCTTCGGAAATCAAGGTCTTCTGCCGGCGTCCTCCGTCAAGCACCAGACCAACGTCAGAAGCCGTCTTGGCATCAGCTGAATCCCCCTCTTCAATCGGCAAGTCCTCTGGGGAGAGCGACGCGCCTGACGACAAACCAATTGTCTCTTCCCCGTAAGCGTTATAAGCCGCGAAAGCCGAAGCGTCTAATGCGTCTGACGGCATAATGTTTTCATCGTGGGCATGCATGGGAAATTCTTTTTCTGAGGCCTCTCCTCGGGGAAAAAACGATTTTATCTTATCGCATGCGCCGGAGAAAATCCCCGATTTCCACAGATAGACCACAACAACGCTCCAAAGCGCAATGCCTAAAAGGAAGGCGGCCACCTTAAACACATCGCCAAAGCCGGTATAGGGAACTTGAGAAAGATAGACGAAAGCCAAGGGCAATTTTTCCGCTTTTTGGTAAAGCACCACTTCGGGCGGGTTAAAGCCCCCGCCACCGCAACCTGAGGTGCAGCCGGGCGGCGGCATAATATTCACCGTGCAAGCGTTGGTGGTAACTGTCTTAACGCCGTCAGAAACGGTAACGCTCGCCGACTTCGTACCGGCATTCCCATAGACAAAAGAAAGATTCTCTAAGTTGCCGGACAAGCCGTCGGTACCCGACCATAAATAAGTAAACGGGCCGGCGGCGCCGGTAATAATCGCTTTCCAGGTTACACTAGAACCAGCTGGTACGGACGAACTGCCGGCCTGACAAATTGCTGTCCAATCGGACGGCGGGGGCGGCGGGGACGGGTTCTCGGTAACGGACATCTCGCAAGTTTTGGTAATCGTCTCGGGCTTAGAGAAAATTGTTATGGTGCCGGTTTTAACGCCGGTTGAATTATATGATTTAGCAACCGAACTCGTTTCGCCGGAAAGTCCGTCGGTGCCGGACCAAGAGTAAGTATGGGCGCCGTTGCCACCGGTGGCGGTAGCGCTCCAAGTCACTGTTTCGCCGACTTTTACAGAGGCGGGAGATACGCTACAAACGCCGTCCAAAGGCGAAGGCGGAACGGTCTTATGAATGTTGGTAACAACGCAGGTCTTGCTTTCACCAGCAGCAATGGAAACAGCGCCGTTTAAGCTGCAATCCCCGCCAATGGACTGAAGCTCATAATCAGATGGAATATTACTTTCACTGATAATGAAGCTGCCGGGCGTAACTTCGTAGAGCTGGCCGCTTGCCGAGCCCGCGGCAGGCGAATCGGAAATATCAGCGCCGTTTTGTTTTATATGAATGGTAAAATCCGCCGCGGTTTTATTTCCCCCATCAATATTTATCACTTCTTTGACGACTTTAAGCGTCGCTTTCGGCGTTTCATTCACCTTCACGCCGCAGTTTTTAGTAATGCTTTCCTTTTTGGTGGGACTAATCACTAACGTAATTTTCACCGTCGCGCTTTTAATGCCGGCAATCGCGTACGACTTGCTGATATTTTGCGTCGTGCCAGACAAACCATCGGTGCCAGACCACTCCCAAGTATAGAAAGTGCCGTCGCCTGATTTGGCGGTGGAGGTCTGGTTGGCCGTCCAAGTGACAAACTCGCCTATATTGACCTCGGCCGGCGCGCCCACGCAAGAACCCTGAAGATTCCAGGCCAAAACCGCCCCCGGCGCCATTAAAGAAAAACCTAGGAAAAATAACCAGAAATTGGAAGGATATTTCATTTTCTTGTTTAATCTCATATTTTTTAGATTAACATTACACAGCCGTCAAAAAATTTCAATTAATCGGCCGGCTTTCCACAAGTCGGCCTTTAACGACAATGCGCTCCGACTTCTGACCAAAAGTGTTGCAGGTGGACAGGACGATTCCATTGTCGCCGTCTGCAAACTCAATCAGTTCGGCGTCTTGGTCAACCAAAGCGACGGATGTAACGAGATATTGGTACGCTAAGCCGCCGGCTTCTACCTTAATGGCATCGCCGATGTTCAAATTCTCCAATCGGTTGAAGGTTTTGTAGGCATGGTTCCGGACGGTGGAAAAAGTGGTGCTGTGGCCAAAAAGGAACAAGGGGCTGTTTCCTCCAGGTAAGCCGGAAGTTGGATAGCGTACCGCGCCGGAAAGAAGGGCGTTGTCTAAGACGGCAATATCCCGGCTTTCGGGATTTGACACGGGCGCGTTAACGCCGATTTTCTCTATAATGACTCGCGTCGGAAAATTTAAAGCATCCGCGACAGAAGGAGCATCTGGTTCGTCCGTCTCAAGCGTTATCTGCGGAGCGGAAAAAAGTTCTCTTGGGTTTGCCTCGGAAATTTTGAATAAGCTATCCCGCGCGCCCTTAATCTCTTCCGGCACCAAACCAACGAGGAAAAGCCCGATTAAGGAAATCAGAAAAATAATGAGAACCGCGAGAAAAATTTTGAAATGGGAATTCATTTTTTACTTGACAAACGATAATGTTATGTGCTAACGTGTATTCATTCAACAAAATTGTCGTGTTCGCTAAATTTTAACTCCGTAAAAACATACACTATAATAATGATTTTGTCAATGGACTTCGCCGCTAAAATATTCTAAAAACAACATGCTTATGAATCCGCCGTATAAAATATCAAAGGAAAATACCTATAAAATACTGACCAGTGTCGGTCTCATTTTGGTGATTGCGGCCGGTTTGGCAATAGGCGCTACCAATTTCGCCCAAATACCGGAAAGCGCAAAAAACCTGCTGGCTTCGGTCATTAGCGTCTCTTCCGAGCTTAAAAGAGCCGAGGGTATTGAAGTTACCACCCCCGCGCTTAACCTGACTTCAGGCGAAAAAACCTTGATTACTTGGAATCATATAGGCAAAACAACTGACGGCTCTTACCGCATTTATTATCCTTGCCGCAAGGATTTCTACCTGGAAATTATAAGCGCGGAGAATAAAGGCGCTCTGGTCTTTTGCAACGTCCCTCAAGATTTTCTGAATCAAAACGATTCGGTCGCAATAATCCCCCATTCAAACGGCAATCGCTATTTGGATATACCTTTGACGGTTGAGTTTGTAAGAAACGGCGAAGACGAAGTGTCCGTCTTTGGCACCTCTCTGCTTACCATATTCAACGAAAAAGTCGCGGCCAGTCCCAGTGTCTTGGAAGTGACCGGCGAAGCTAAAGACGAAATTGCAAAAACAAAAGAGGGTGATGCGGTAAATAAAGAAAACCAGGCGAGCGCGAGCGATGGTTTAAACGCGCCGACTTCTAATACCGCGCCCAAAAACAAAACGACCGGCGAGAAAAAAGAAACCACGGTTTTGATTTCCGGCAATATCGGCGCTTCTTCCGGCCCCGCCGGCAAACCCGATTTGGCCGCCAAAATTCTGGCTATCGGCAAAATTGATATCGCGAACAACAACGCCTTCATCGCCACCACCACCCTTAAATCAACCGACCGAATTGCCGTGCGATTTGAAGTCGTGAATTTAGGCACCAAGACATCCGAGTCGTGGCATTTTAACGCGGTGCTCCCGACTTTCCCAATGTATATCTTTACTTCCGAAATGCAAACCGTTCTGGCCCCGAATGATAAAATCATCTTCACTTTGGGTTTTGACAAGATTGAGAAGAAAGACGGCAACATTGTTACAATAAATGTGGACCCGACCGGTTATCCTCCCGATGTCACCCGCGACAACAACATCGTCAAAGTGACGATTGACGGCATCCAATTTTAGCTTCACATAAACAAAATCACAACGAAGCTAACGAAGCTAAATGTCTAGGGTGGCCAGCTTCGCGTTGGATTGAATGAAGGACTTGCGCGCCGGCACGTCGGTGCCCATAAGCATATCAAAGACCATATCGGCATCTTGAGCGTCATCAATAGTAACTTGCTTCAAAATTCTTTTCACCGGGTCCATAGTCGTTTCCCATAATTCTTCCGCATTCATCTCACCCAAGCCCTTGTAGCGTTGAATGGAAACCTTGGGAGCAAGCTTCTTAGCTTCTTTAGTTTCACTAGCTTCATAAGCTTCGCTGGCTTCTGGAGACGAAGAAGACGGTACATCCTGACCAACCTCCAAATTTTCTAGATTTTTATTGGTGACACCCAGCTTCTTAAGAAGCGCGTCTTTTTCTTGGTCGGAAAAAACATAGTGGAGTTCTTTGCCGTGTGTAATTTTATAAAGCGGCGATTTGGCGATATAGAGAAAGCCGCCGTCAATAACCGGCCGGAAGTATCTGTAGAACAAAGTGAGAAGCAGAGTGCGGATGTGCGCGCCGTCAACATCGGCATCGGTGGCGATGATGATTTTATGATAGCGAAGTTTCGAGATATCAAAGGTGTCGCCAATCGCCGTGCCAAGCGCCAAAACCAAATTCTTGATTTGCTCCGAGCTAAGCATTCGGTCCAACCGCGCCCGTTCAATGTTTAAAATTTTCCCGCGAAGCGGCAATATTGCTTGCGTCCTCCGATCTCGCCCCATTTTTGCACTTCCCCCGGCACTGTCGCCTTCCACCACGAAAAGTTCCGACTCGGCCGGGTCGTGGGATTGGCAGTCGGCGAGTTTCCCGGGAAGGGTCATCCCTTCCAAAGCGCCTTTGCGAAGCACGCTGTCTTTCGCCGCCTTCGCCGCTTTCCTCGCTTTCATCGCCAATTCCACCTTGCCAATTATGGCGCGCGCGTCGTCCGGTTTCTCCTCCAAGAAAGCGGCGAAGGTCTCCCCGAAAACGGTGGCTACCGCCGACTGGGCCTCAACGCTTCCAAGTTTCGCCTTTGTCTGGCCTTCAAACTGAATCTCGCGGATTTTGACCGAAACCACCGCCGTCAGTCCCTCCAAAACATCGTCGCCGGTAAAGCTCTCGCCGTCGCCTTTAACTAAATTGTTTTGCTTGGCGTAATTATTGAGCGTCCTCGTGAGGGCCGTTTTGAAGCCGGTAATGTGGGTGCCGCCTTCGGGGGTATGAATATTGTTGGCAAAAGGGAGAATTCTGGAAGAAATATCATCCACATATTGAAGGGCTATCTCCACCGATTCAACGCCTTCCGTTTTTTTCTCAACATAGAAAATATTTTTGTGGAGGGGCTTCAAAAGTTTGTTGTAATGAGCGACCAAAGAAACAAGCCCGCCCTCAAAATAGAAGGACATTGACGGCACATCAAGGCCAAGTTCCTTGAAGTAAAACACATCGACCAAATCTATTTTTTCCGTAAACGCGCGCGCGTCAAAGACCGAAATTTTAAGGCCTCTGACCAAGTACGCCTGCTGGCGCATATGACCGACGACCCGATTCCAGTCAAATTTTATTTCCGGAAAAACGCTTGGGTCCGGTTCAAAAGTAACGATGGTGCCGTGAAATTCCGACTTGCCGATTTTTTTGACCGCCGCCTTTCTCTTCCCTTGTTTGTATTCTTGATAATAAACTCCCCCGTCTTTGTGCACCAAAACCTCCATCCAAATAGAGAGAGCGTTTACTACCGACGCCCCGACGCCATGGAGACCGCCGGCCACCTTGTAGCTCGATTCTTCGCCGCCAAATTTCCCGCCGGCATGGAGCGTCGTCATAATTGTCTCCAGCGCCGAGACCTTGGTTTGCTTATGAATATCAACCGGAATGCCACGGCCGTTGTCGGTAACCCGAACGCGGTTCCCCGTAAGCAGAACAATTTCAATATCATTAGCAAAACCGCCCATCGCCTCGTCGCGCGAGTTGTCAAAAATCTCGGTGATAAGGTGATGAAGCCCATCCGGCCCGGTCGTGCCGATGTACATTCCCGGGCGTTTCCTGACCGGCTCCAAACCTTCAAGCACCTGAATGGATGAAGCGTCGTAGTGATGCCCCGAGCCGTTTTTACCAGCCAATTTTCCAGTGTCTTTTTTGACCATTTTCCGTTGAAAGTAAACTTTAAGTTCTAAACTCTAAATGCTAATCAAACTCAAAGTTCAAAACTCAAAAAAACACAAATAAAATAAGCCACTTTTGGCGTTTTCTAACGCTTTAAGTATACCAAATCCCCGCCTCTTTTGAAAGCGTTTTTTGAAGCAAAAAAGTGGATAAAAATCTGACCAAAATTTGACACGATGAAAATAAAATGTTAACTTCTTTCAAGAAGTTTGCCTCCCGAACGGCAGCAAAAACACAAAGACAGAAACCTATGAAATACATTGACCCAACCGATCCCCGGATAGAATCAGTCCTTTACGCAATGATCACTACGGTGACCATCTATCCGATGCTTCCAGTAGGTCAGACCATTGACAGAAGTTCTGGTTTGGAATGCGCGGCGGGCCCCATATTTGACTCTGGTGGGAACAGTTTTGAACGGTTCTTCCGCCCCCGCCCAGTCGGCACGGAAATGCGGATAGCGGTGTGGGACAAGACGAGGGAAGTTTGGATGGACTACCCGGATTAAACCTACAGCCCCAAAAGGCGCGCGCCCGACACTTCGTGTCTGGTGCTTTTTTTCAAAAAGTTGACAAAAGCCCATGTTATATGTTAACCTATCCCCCGGAAAGGAGGTGCGAAACGTGCTCACTACAGAACGTAAGGGTCAAATCTCCTACGAGTTGCTGAAGGCCAAAGTTAAACGGTCGGATGGTTCTCTTCGAGAAATCCGCCGAGAAATCGGAAACATTAGCAACGAGACAGGGATTGACCAGAACGAGCTTCGCCAATTCTTCCGCGAAATATTCACGGAGGCCATGGAAGAAGCTTTGACTCCAAAGAACAAGGTTGAGTCCTCGGACTCCTAAAAGGGTAATTGTTCCTCTCCGCCGTAAGCGGACTAGGAGCAGAATAAGAACCTCCCCTCATTCCTTGGAGCTCGGCACCAGACACTTCGTGTCTGGTGCTTTTCTTCTTCACTATGAAGCTAACAAAGCATGCCTGCGCCGCAGGCGCAGCAGACATGCTGTGAAGCTCACTTATCTCACCTGCCACCCAAGTTTTGAAAGTTCGGCCATAACTTTCTCCATTATCTTATTCACCTCTTCATCGGTAAGCGTTCGCTTAAAGGATTGAAATACCATCCGGTAGGCAAATGATTTTTTACCGTTCTTTTCAAACTGGTCAAAGAAACGCGGGCCGGCAACTAAAAGCGCCCCGGGGTGTGTTCGGAGAATCTTGTTCAAGGTCTTTCGTGCTTCACTCTCCCCCACCTCATCCGTCACGAAAAAGGCGATGTCGCGCGCAATAAAAGGGAAATCCGAAAACGGCTTGAGTGCTAAACCTTCCTTTAAAGGAAGGTTTAGCCTTCCTTTGACACCCTCCGACTCCGGCAAGGTCTCTGTGAGCGCATCCAAATTAATTTCCATTATCCCGTCAACCTTGTTTATTTCACCGATTGGTTTATTATCAATTAAAAGAATACCGCCGTCATCAACGCAGACAACTGAAACAGTCCCGCCAAATTCTCGGAAAAGTTCGTCACGCACTACCTTGATTTCATCATTTACTCGCTCCCCTCTTTTCTTTCTCGCGTAAGCGATGCCGGCGCATAGAGAAGTAAATTCCTTACCGTCGGAAAAAACCTTACCGATTTCAAATATCTTAATTTTATCCAAACCAAGCAAATCCGCGTTCAAGATATTTTTATCTAGAGCCGTCTTCAGCACGCCGGAAAGTTCCGTCCGGAAAAACGGCCGCGTAGAATCAATCGGCTTCATCACCTCTATCTCGCCCTTTTCCGAAAATGATGAGGTTATGATTTCCGAAAAACCACGGCCCTCTAGAAATTCCCGCACCCTAAATTCAAGGTTGAACCTTGTATTAGCTAAAGGTTCAACCTTTTGGGGGCTAATTTTAACTGGAATAATCTTACTGTAGCCATACAATCTCCCCACCTCTTCCACAATATCTTCTGGGATAACAAGGTCGCACCGTTCTGGAGGAATATGAAGCGATAACTCGTTTCCTCTTTTCTCCGACTTTATGTTAAGCCGTCCAAGAATTTCCAGAATGCCCTCTTCGGTTATAGAAACGCCAAGCATCTCTTGTATAAAATCAGCCGATACCATGATGACTCGCGGCTCCTCCGGATTGGGATACACATCCACGGCTTCGCCAAACGTCGACTCGGGTATAGATTCGGCAAGTAGCGCCGAAAACTCCTCCAGCGCGACGCCGCAAAACTCCGGCGTCGGATTATTTTCAAAATGTTTGGAGGCGTCGGTGCGAATACCAAGTCGCTCCGAGGCGCGACGGATGAGTGCGGGATTAAAGTTTGCGGACTCCAAAATAAGATTCTTCGTTTCTCCTGTTACTTCCGCGCGCTTCCCCCCTTTAATTCCAGCAATCGCGAGCGGCCCTGCATCATCGGCAATCACTAGAATCTCTGAATCAAGCGAAACGTCCTTACCATCAAGCGTCGTAATTTTCTCGCCCTCTTTAGCGCGGCGCACGGTAATGCCACCCTTCACCTTATCCGCATCAAAAGCGTGCAGGGGCTGTCCCATATCAAACATCACGAAGTTTGCCGCATCCACAACATTATTGATGGATTTCTGGCCTATCGCTCCCAAATACATACCCATCTGATTTTTCTGTAGACATCTGATGTCTACAGAGCTAACTTTGCGGCCGATGTATCGGCGACAGTCGGCGGGGTTCTCAATTTTTATGGAAAGCGGCGTGAGTTTGGCTTGAGAAATCTTTACTCTAGAAACTTGGGAGTTGAGCTCCCAAGTAAGAGCGGCGGCAAGTTCGCGGGCAATACCCCGATGCGAAAGTGCGTAGCATGCCCTATCCGGAAGCACTTTCACATCCAAAATAAAATCATTTTCTTTTTTCTCAACACTTTCCACTTCAAAAACCGTGAAAGTCAAAATTTCCGCCACCTTTCCCGCTACCGGTAGTTTCTTTTTGAAGTATGTTTGAAGCCAGTTGTAAGATATCAACATATTGTTTGCTTGACTTTATTTTTAATTTTGCTAGGGTTGCAATGTATCCCGAACGGAAAAGATCACCCCCTAAGGTTTCGTCCTTCCGGGGTCTTTTCTTTTATAGGACAATCTTTCTTTCAGATCATTCATAAATCGCAGATACGGGCGGAATATGCGAAATTTCAGTAAGGCAGAAAACTGGTAGCGGTTTGGAATAATAAGAACCTCAAGTTTCTTGTTCTCAAAAAGATATTTTATCAAACAATGAAAGTCGCCATCACCTGAAACAATTACGGCTTTTTTATAATTCTTATATTCAATCATTGCTTGTAATACTAATTCTGCATCACAATTACCTTTCGTCGAGCCGTCTTTATGTACAAGCGTCGGTTTGAAAATACAGATAAAACCCGCGTGTTTTAGAAAAGCATATAACTTTTTGTTTGCTTCCACGTAACCGATAAATAAAAACGCCTTTGACACTCCATATTTGTCTTTCAAGTAAACTCTAAACCTTTTGAAATCTAAAATCCATCCCTGATTGCGAATGTTCAGATTTAAATTTTGGCTATCTATAAAGGCGTAATTGTTAGCGTGTTTTTTCATGTAAAAATTATGATTCTCTCAATTGGAGATTTCTTCTTTTGCTATTCTAATCCTAGCGAGGAGTGATTTATACGTTCCGTCAATGTCAAAATCAGGGTGCTGGCGGCGTCTGATGTCCCAGACGGCTTTAAACCAGTTCAGAATTTCCTTCGCAAGTTCGGCGCACATTTGAGATTTCTCCGGCGAAGATTTTTTTATAAGTCTAGCCGTTTCCTCCAAATCTTTTACGGCTAGTGAGGATAACAAGCCGCTTTGGGGAGACATCCGACGCTTCGTGTGCTCTTCATGTATTTCCAACACCTCGCCGCCAATTTCCTCAAAGAAAGAGGCAGCGGAAGTAATGTGCCGAATCACTTCGCGCTTCAAACTCTCCTCTCCATATTCTGGACTTTCAAATCTCATAGAGCGTCTAGAATTGATTCACAAACCGCAAATCGCCAGAGTAAAACAGACGGATGTCGGGGATGCCGTGGCGAACCATGAGCAAACGGTCAACGCCGCAGCCGAAGGCAAACCCGCGATACCCTTCCAAACCGACCGTTTTGAAGACATTTGGGTGCACCAAACCGGCCCCGGCCATCTCAAGCCACCTATCGCCGAAAAGGACATCAACTTCTACGGAAGGTTCGGTGAACGGGAAAAAACTGGGACGGAAACGAATTTCGGCATCAGGCCCGAAAAATTCTTTGAAAAAAGATAGAACCGTACCCTTTAGGTCCGCAAGCGAAACCTTTTTGTCAACATACAATCCTTCCACTTGATAAAACTGCGCTTCATGAGTGGCGTCAGTGGCTTCATTTCTGAAAACTTTCCCCGGCACGATAATCCGATAAGGCGGCTTAATGCCGGCCTTCAACTTTTCCTCCATGTATCTTATCTGCACCGGAGATGTGTGGGTTCGTAGCAATCTTCGACTAGTTGTTAGTCGTCGGTTGTTAGTCGTCGGTTGGACACTTTTTGGCTCCTTGAGCCAAAAAGTGTCCTGCATCTCCCTCGCCGGATGGTCTTTCGGCACATTAAGCGCATCGAAGTTGTGCCACTCATCTTCTATTTCCGGGCCGCTGGCCACCTCAAAACCAATCTGACCGAAAATCTTGGCAATTTCCATAATCGCCCGAGAAATCGGGTGTAGGTGGCCTAATTCTCTATTTTCCATATCAAATACTGTAGCAAAAAAATAAAGAAACCTAAAGGTGGGACGCGCTTCGCGCGTCCCACCAAAAAGTCGGTGTTTTGTCTGAAAGTCTGATTTTGGAGTGTCTTTACGACTTCACTCGAACCTATTTTATCAAAAATTCGTGATGAAGCCAATGGCGCACGCGCGGAGCGCGTGGTGAAGCGAAACTAATCTGTACGCTCCATGACGAAT
>Ga0209211_10002037_pt1 | contig 35945 bp, 39 predicted proteins | sample RifGroA2_FD_183992 | JGI IMG/M metagenome (GOLD analysis project Ga0209211, IMG submission 183992) | Groundwater microbial communities from Rifle, Colorado, USA - Groundwater A2 (SPAdes) (version 2) | ecosystem: Environmental > Aquatic > Deep subsurface > Groundwater | place: Rifle, Colorado... | reverse complement strand
AGCGACAAAACGTATGAACGCAATCACTTACGAGCAAGCGAAGAAAACTTTCACCATAGCATCCGAAGCCATCGCCTTCCTGGTGACCCTCGACATGCTAATCCTCTTCGCATCGCTCGCCCAAATCATGGTGGAGGGCCAGACCGGACACTGGAGTCCTTTCTGGCGGGCACAAGCGGATCTGGTGTTGAGACTCTTCACATGAGAGATCTCAAACCGACCCGCGCGGTCACCTACCGCAGATACGGAACTCCAGCAGTGATCCTTGAAGGGAAATGGCTTACGGATCGCTACAAATTGAAGATAGGTGACCGCATCGATGTGGAGTTCCTGGACAAAGAAATACGGCTCCGGAAGTCGAACCGGGCCGCTCAGAAAAAGAAAATCTCCCCGAAGGGAGATGATCAGCAAATTAATTATATCAATCCACCTTCGGGCAAGTCAAATAACAATTATGAACAACCAAGCACAACCAACAGCAACGAGGGTGCGGCCGAGAGAAACGGCGAAGGAAATGACAGATAGCTTCTTCGCGCCGATCGGCAACACCAAGCCCTACTTCAAAGCGGCCTTCCAAGGCTTCGCGGGTAGCGGCAAAACATTCACCGCAGCGCAGGTCGCGGTCGGACTGCACAAGCGGATAGGTTCGAAAAAACCGATCGTAATCTTCGACACCGAACAAGCATCAAAATTCCTCAAGCCGCTTTTCGCGGAAGCCGGAATCGAAGTGCTCGTCCGCGAATCGAAGTCACTGGCCGACCTACGGCAGACGATGGAAAAGATGCGATCCGGAATATCGGACATCCTTCTCATCGATTCCATCTCGCACGTATGGGAGGGGTTCCTCCAATCCTACGCAGAGAAAGTTCACCGGACACGCTTGGAATTCCAGGACTGGGGAATCATCAAGCCGACATGGAAGCGAGAATTCTCCGACCCATTCGTGAGCGACGGGTACCACGCGATCTTCACCGGCCGCGCTGGGTACGAGTACGACAACGAAAAGAATGCCGACACCGGCAAACGCGAAATCTTCAAGTCCGGAATCAAGATGAAGGTCGAAGGCGAAACCGCTTACGAGCCGGACATGCTCGTCCTCATGGAGCGCTTCGAAGAAGTGCTCGGAGACGACAAGAAGGTCTGGCGCGAAGCCACGATCATCAAAGACCGAAGCACCCTGCTCGACGGCCGGACTTATAAAAACCCGACCTATGAGAACTTTGCGCCGATAGTAGAAGCCCTGCTCACCGATCCAATTCCGAGAGACACGGTAGTCATGCCTGAATCAGACACCGGACTGCTCTTCCGAACCGAGGAGGAAAAAGCCGAATGGCGCAGAGAGCGCGACAAATGGATAGAGGAACTGGACGGTCTCCTTATCCGCATCGCACCCGGCGCGGTCGGTCGAGACAAGCAGTTAAAACTCGACCTACTGGATCGAGTATTCGGGACAACCTCAATGACAGCAATCGGCGAGCTCCGGCCTGAACGCCTGGCCGATGGCTATAAGAAGCTGGGCCTTGAAGCCGTGTCGATGGGCATCGCGGAAATTGTAGAACTCCCGGATGGGCGCAAACGCCTAGTCTCAAAGCTACCTCCTAATGGCAACGGGAATGGAAACGGAAATGGGAATGGGCACTCTCACACCGAAGAAAAGTCGAAACCCGCTCCGGTCCCAGCAAAGAAAGGAACTAAGAAAAAGTAACCACCGGCGTTAGCTTCCGACTCTGCCCTCATCGCGGAAGCGTGAGGTCAGAGATCGGAAGCCGACAAAGGATCAAACATCTTATGGGAATAGACATTTACGCGCGCTGGAAAAACCAGACGCCAAAGCAAAAGAAAAAGCAGATCACTGGCTTCTCAGTGGAGCACGGCAATGTCGGGTACTTGCGTGAAGCGTACCGGGGAGAGCACTTCGCAACGCGATACCTGTGCCGCGAAGCCTTTGGGAAAAATAACGAAGCAAAAATTCCGGCAAAGCTTCTACGCGAACGATTGCCGAGAACTCTCGAAGTGGTCGAACAACGAGAGCGCACGATTTATAAGCAAACGGATCAAAAGAAAATCGACAAAGTGAAGCAAAGCTTTGTGGACTTCGTGGATCTCTGCGAACGGAAAGAGAAAGAAACCGGAGAGCCATGCACAATCGTCGCCAACTACTAACCATGAAATACGCATTCAATCTCGAATGGAATGAGCTTCCGGAAGAACTAAGGGAAGCAAAAATCCGGGAGTATATCCTCGCCGGAGACAAGCGTGACTGCGAAGAATGCGACGGCGTAGGAGAAATTCCTACAGCAATGGAACGAGGCGACATAAAAGCCAGCAAGCCATGCAGTCATTGCAGTGGAACCGGCCGAGTCAACCCTGACCCGGACGACCTACACCAGCAAGAGGAAGCAGAGGAAGATATCCGAATTCACTTCCCGATTTACTTCTAACGGCTCTCGATTCTGTCCTGACCGCGAGAGCGTCAGGCCAGAAATCGGGGAGCTGTTTCCCTTTCGTCAAACAAAAACATGGAAAACGAAATAACCTCAATAATTCCAAACTCGACTCAAATCCCGCACCTCATTATTCGGGAGTGGATGCCACTTCTGAGCGATGTAGAGCTGAGGATTCTTCTTGTCGTTGCGGACCAGACGCTGGGCTGGATTGAAGACCCGGAGACAAAACGCCGCAAAGAGAAAGATTGGATCAGTCAGGGTCAGCTGATGAAGAAAATAAACCGCAGCGATCGCGCTATTCAAAACTCACTCAAGCGATTGGTAGACGAGCTGAGAATTATCCAGGCCCACGACGAAGCGGGCGTACTCCTAGACTCGCCGCAGAAGCGCATGAAGTGCGGAGGAAAAATCTTCTACCGCCTGAGTCTTAAACGGCCCCAGCAACCTACCCCCGAAGTAAGTTCGGGGGCGGGAAAAACCTCAAACTTTTCACCTCCCCCGAAAAATCTTCGTGCGAAGAATTTTCGGGCTACAAAAGAAACCGGTTTTACAAAAGATAAGTCCTTCGGACAAGCGAGCTTGATTCAAGAATTTAAAAAGGATGTGGATAAGCCTGTGGATAAACCAATCCTGCCAACGCGCTACTTCTTCGGGAAATTCTCTCAGCTCACCTGGGGTATTCGGCATACCAGGCCGATCTTCGTGAAGTTCAAAGACGGCAATCTGCTCAAACACGCCCTCCGCCATCTCACTGAATTTCAACTTGAGCTGGAGATCGTGTGGTTTTTGCAAAACAAGCGAGAGATGAAACCGACAATCGGTGCGGCTTTATGCAAAGAGGTCATCGACGATTTTATTCAGGCGAGCCTCAAAGAGTACGGATTCTACAACACGCTAGAGCGAATCGCGCTGCAGTACAGCCGACGCGAACCTGAAGAAGTTCGTGGCGAAGCTGCCGCAATGGTCGAAGCGCTGAAGAAGTTGAAGGACTCATTTTCAATGAGGCAAACAAACAGCATATGAGACACATCGATTTATTTTCAGGCATCGGCGGATTCGCTTTGGCGATCGAAAAAGTGTGGCCGAATTCTGATCACATTTTTTGTGATAACGATTCCTACTGTCAAAAATTACTAAAACTAAGATACCCAAACTCAAAAATCTATGGCGACATCAAAGAGATCAAATTTATTACCGACTCCGACTGGCTCGGACTACAAAAGCCGGGGAAAAAACAGCAAGCAGGTAGGCGTAGACAATTATTTAAAGTCGATATCCTCACGGGAGGATTCCCATGCCAGCCATTCTCTCAGGCCGGAAAAAGACGAGGGACGAGTGATGACCGCTACCTCTGGCCGGAAATGCTTCGAATCATTCAACTCACGAACCCGCGATGGGTCGTCGCTGAAAACGTGCGTGGGTTATTTACTATGCAAAACGGATTGGTATTCGAACAAGTGTGCCTTGACCTGGAAGCCTCCGGCTACGAAGTCCAGCCGATCATTATTCCAGCTGTCGCCGTCAACGCTCCGCATCGAAGGGACAGGATCTGGTTTATTGCTCACGCCATCAGCGATCCAGCCAATCGAAAGAAAAAAAGCGGAAAGTTATCTGAAGCGCCAAATAAACAGAAACAAAACGGGTCGCAATACGGTCCCGCCCGGCAATCTTTACGAGCAACTCTTGGCTGGGGGAGCAACCGACCTGAGGAAGACATCATTGTGGCCGGTGCTTTTGGGCACGCCGAAAGCACAAGACAGCCGTGCGGCAATGAGAGATCGGGGAAAACACAACATGGGGGAACAGGTTCAAGAAGCCATCAACGCCCTGCTTCCCACACCGAGAGTAAGCGAAGTCGAGGGGGCACCGGTAAAGAACGCAGAGTTAAAGAATGGGCGATGGAGCAGGATGAATCAAAAGGGCGTGAGATTCGGAGTAAAGGTGAAAGACGTGCTGGCAGTATTGCCTACGCCACGAGCGGGGAATCCGGGAAGCAGGCCAAACAAAAAAGGTGGAAAGATTTTGAACGAGGAAGTTGGGAAAGGAACTGGCTTGAAGTTGCAGCCGAACTTTGTGGAATGGATGATGGGCTACCCGCAAAACTGGACGAATTTGAATTATCAAAATCAAGACATCGGATAGAGAGACTTAAGGCTCTAGGGAATGCGATCGTGCCGCAAGTCGCGGCAAAGATCATGCAGGCAATCAAAAAGACGGAAGAAAACCTTGGCCTCACTCGAAGCATTCGGAATTGAATATCCGTGTTTTTCGAGTGGGGCTAACCCACTGTTCGCCTGAGGTCGACAGGCGGTCAAGAAAAGATAAAGAAATTATAAAGAAAAGTTAAAGCTATGGAACAAGATCAGAATCTACTCGAAACGATTCTACGGGCAATAGTCAACCACCCTGAACAGGTGGAAGTGACAAGGCACGTAGACGAGATGGGCGTGCTCCTCTCGGCGAAGCTTGGCGAGGGCGATGCGGGAATCGTGATCGGCAAAGAGGGACGCGCAATTAAAGCGATCCGCTCGGTCATGAACCTCGTCGGCCGCAGAAGCAAAGCTCGTGTCAGTGTTCGGCTCAATGTCCCGGATCTGCCCCGCAATGCGGGATCGGAGTCGGCCTCGGCCTAACAGCACATCGGCGACCCCGCCGCTACGAACGGGACAAAGACACAAAACCCGTTAACTCAAACAGCTATGAACCGTACCCAAAAAGGAAAAGTCATTGAACAAAAAGCCCAGGCCCTTCTCGCTCAGGAAGGCTACTGGATCGAAAAGGCTCGGCGCGCAAAGTTCCAACAGCAAGACCTATTCGGGTGCTGGGACTTGATGGCTGTCGGCAAAAAAGAGATTCGCTTTATTCAGGTTAGCTCGGAGCGTTTCAGTTCCAGGTCGAGGGCAGACCAAGAGCGAATGCTTGCATTCCCGAAGCCGGTAAACACCACAAAGGAATATTGGCGATGGAATGAAAAGACGGACAAGTTCGAAATTATAACGATATGAAAACAAGACTAGAAACTCTCGAGTCAATTCATGACTCATTGCTAGAAGAAAAAGTGCGGCTGGAGATTGCGGTACGCAACCTCGAAGACCGCGGCGACGATGACGTGGTGATCCAACGCCTGACCCCATTTAGCATGGAAGGCCAAAAGACCAAGAAAGAACTGGTGGCCGAATATCAGGAGCGGATCGAAAAAGTCGAACACGCCATCTTAACAACTAAAAAATTAATTGAAGAAGAACATGACCAGACTCGACAACCCAAAAAAGAACCCGCTGGCACGAAGAAAGAATAGGCCGCGGCTTATAGGCGGTGCATACATTCCGGCCGACCTGCTGGCCGAAGCTCAAAAGCGGCGCATTGAAATGGTCGAGCGCGAGATGGCAACGCAGGCATACCTTGCGCTCCCGCTTCGAAGAAGGGTCCGGATTCGCATCAAACTATTCTTCATAAACCTATGGAAAAAAATACGAAGACAATAAAAATTACAGACCTCAAGCATCCGGCCTACAACCCGCGCGAGATAAAGCGCGAAGACATCGATGCATTAAAACGATCGATTGAAAGGTTTGGATTGCGCGGACTCATCACGGTCAACACCAGCAAGGGACGCGACGGCTTCATTATCGGCGGCAACATGACCGTCATGGCCCTCAAAGAACTGGGGTGGAAAACAATACCGAAAGAGAACGTGGACTTGGTATACATGCCGGAGAAGGAAGAAAAAGCTCTGAGCCTTGCCTTGAATAAGATTGCTCAACGGCGCGATTGGAATGACGAGAGGCTGGCCGAACTCATGGTCGAGCTCAATCACTCCGACTTTGACCTGACCCTCACCGGCTTTAACGAAGTGGAGATCAGTAATCTCCTCGACAGCCAAATGCTCGAAGAACCGGATGAAGAAGATAAAACCGCCGAAGAAGAATACGAGGAAATAAAAAAGCCTGTGTCGAAATACGGTGAAGTCTATAAGCTCGGCCGACACCGGCTTATGTGCGGAGACGCAACCAAGATTGAAGACATCAAGAAATTGCTCGGCACAACCAAGGTGGATATGGTTTTTACCGATCCTCCTTACAACGTGGCTCACGTCAGTCACGAAAAGCGCGGGAAGTTTCCAACCGAGCAGGGAAAGATTCTCGGCGATCAGCAGAGCCAAGAAGACTTCGAAGCCTTCAGCGAAAAAGTATTCGCCAACTACCATGAAATTCTGAAGCCAGGTGCAACGATGTACGTCTGCACGGGCTATACCAGCTATCCGCTGTGGTACTACGAAATGCTGAATGCCGGGTTTGAATTTTCCTCGACAATCGTATGGGTTAAACCATCGTTCGCTATTGGCTGGGGAGACTACAAAAAACAATATGAACAGGTCATGAAAGCCAAGCGAAGCAAAGGCAAGACCAAAGCTCAGCCACTTATGTATGGGTGGAAGAAGGGAGAGAGGCACTTCTTCTACGGCGACAACAACGAAAGCGACGTGTGGGATATGCCTCGCAAAGCGATTACCAAAATGGCTCACCCGACTGAGAAACCGGAGTGGCTCATTATGCGCGCCATAAAGAACTCAAGCCGAGTCGGTCACGTCGTGGTCGACTTCTTCGGTGGATCAGGAAGCACACTATTCGCGGCAAACAAATTGGAACGCACTTGCTATTTGCTTGAACTCGATCCGCGTTGGTGCGACGTGATTCGCAATCGCTGGGAGAAGGTCAAAGTGAAAGGTTAAGAAAAAATAAAGAAAACAACAGTATGACAAAGCCCGCACTCACCACCTCAAAGATGCCAGGAGAAACTGAACAGCAGTACACTGCGTGGCTTTTGTATTGCGAAGCCGGAAGCCTTCGGAAGACCGAGGGGCTATGGAACAGGGTTGGGCAAACCTTGGGTGAAGCTGGGGTGGAATTTGCCGACCGGCTCGGCAAGAAACCAAGTGATACCACTCTAGAAACATGGTCAAAGAAGTACCGTTGGGTCGAACGAAAAGACCTCAAACTCACTGAAGACTTGGAGGGTCTCCGCAAAAAGGCGCAGGAGATTAAACAGAAAAAAGTATTTGCTATTGGCGAAGTATTCTGGGAAAAACTTCAGGCCCTGAAGAAGCAGATCAAAAAGGGAGAAGGCGCAACAGTCGATGAGATCAAGAAGTTGTGGGAGATGTTCAGGACTGAAATGGGAGAGTCGCTTGGCAAGCACGAACTTAGCATCAACGAAGACGAGCAAAAGCCTCCGACTCCGGAGCAAGAGGAACTGGGCCAAGCAATAGATGAAACCATCAAAGCTTTTTATGGACGAAAAGGAAAAGCAAAAAAGTAGCATCCTATATTGGATCAAGCAGAACGGAATAAAAAGCGAAAGCGGTGACCCGATTGAGTTCGCCGACCACCGCTTCATGCTGGATATTTATTCCGACCGCACGCCGATACAGGTGATACGCAAGGGATCGCAGATCGGAGCGAGCACGATGGAAATCCTGCGATCTGTTCATGCTGCACGCTTTTGGGGCATCAACCAAATTTATACGCTCCCAACTGTGGATGACGTGGCTGAGTTCGTAAAAAGCAAAGTGAACCGTATCGTGAAAGTGAATCCCTGCATGCTCGAAGGCGTAAGTGGAAAAGACGTAGATTCGGTGGAACAAAAACAGATAGGTAAGTCCTTCCTATTTTTCAAAGGAACCTATACAGAGAAGGAAGCAATCATGCTCACCTCCGACCGCAACATCCACGACGAGCTCGACAAGTCCAAGCCGGAAGTCATCCGAGACTTCACTTCTCGCATGGGCTTCTCAAAAATACGAAGCCAACATTATTTCTCGACCCCAACCATTCCGGACATGGGCGTCGACAAACTGTTTGGACAATCGGATCAGAAGCACTGGCGATTCAATTGCCCTCGTTGCAACTACGAGCAGCACATGGATTGGGAAAAGAACGTTGACCGTGAACGCAGAATGTACGTCTGCCAAAAATGCCACGGTGAAATTACATCGCGGCATGTAAACGACACGGGCTGGTGGGAGGCCAGGTATCCGGGAGAGCCAATAAGCGGCTACTGGATAAGCCAAATGATGTGTCCGTGGCGCACCGCATCCGACCTGCTCACCGAAGAAGCCAATGCTGAAGACCAGCAATACTTCTACAACTTCGTGCTGGGCCTGCCTTATATAGCGTCGGATCAGAAAATTCCGCAGAGCCTATTCCTTCGCAACACAACGAATGAGGAAGTGGAAACATCAGGTTGGAATGTAATGGGAGCGGATACCGGAGACGAAAACCACATAGTCATCGGCAACGCTAAAGGAATATTCTGGATCGGAAAAATAAAAGACCGGCCGAACAAGACACGCTGGGAATACATGGCCGAGCTGATTCAATTCTACGACGTGCGGGTTTGCGTTATTGACGCAATGCCCTGGACGGAAGAAGCATTGCGTCTGGCCCGCAAATTCCCGTACCGCGTCTACGTGAACTTCTACAAAGACGATCCGAAAATGTTAGAGGTTGTCCGCTGGAACGATGAGAAAGAAGAAGACGAAAAGCCGTTTGAAGAAGAAGTAAAGGTGCTCACCTCCCGCAATCGAATTATCGACGACACAATATCGTCCCTGCGCCGGGGAGAAATAAAGTTTGCGATGAAGCCGGATGACCCGACATTCAAAATGCTCATCGAACACGCGCAAACAATGTATGCACGGACAGTCACAAATCAATACGGCCAAGAAAAACGTGAATGGGAGTCGACGACTGGCGTCGATCACGCATGGCATGCGCTTCTATACTGGCATGTCGCTTTCAAAAAGAGACTCAAGTATGAACCAAACAGCTAACAAAAAAATATCGAATCCCATCACGGAAGAACAAGCTCTTCTGCTTGTGGAAATCGCCAAAGACTTGGCGGCCGTCGAGGAGGAGGGCTTCGGTCGTATCGTGATTGAAGTTAAGAACCACCGGATCGTTAACTGGTGGAAGGTCTCCTCCCGAACCGCACGAGGTTTTTGGCGTAAAGCGCGAGGAAGCGTGGATCATTTGACTTCGTAAAAACCTTGGTCAATGTTGTGTCGTGGATGGATGAACGGCCTTTAGAAAATCCTTAGAAAATGTTTAGGAAATCCTATTGCCCCATCAGCGAAAATTATTATGCAATGCCAAGCTGCCCGTAATCTGACTACCTTTCTAAATATGCAGATTAGCGGAGAACTTTGGCAGAGCGTAAACCATCCAAGGAAACGGTTCTTGCCCGGTCTTGCATGATTGGAATGCAAGACGGTAAGGGAGGTCGACTGGAGCCGCGGTAAATTAGAAACGCATAAAGAAATTTATGGCTAAAAAACAATTCGTCATCGGAGCAGGCGCACTAGCAATTGTCTTCGGCCTCGCTCTCGGCGTAACGAGTGGCTTTACGTTCAGTCAAGGTTCCCCGGTGTCGGCGCAAGTCCAACCGGATAATTCTGCTGTACCAGGCCCTCACACTAACGCCGCGATCGAGTCCATTAGAGCAGAGCTGGATAGCGTTACTCAATACGAATCGGCATATGGCTGCTTGACCTTCGGTCGAGACGGCCTGTCTGAATTCTGCGGAGCATCAAAAGAGCGCGTAGAAACGCTGGAGAACAAGCTTACTGAAGAAGTTCACAAGCTTGAACTTTCTGGTCGTTCATCCGAATCGCTCGCCCAAGTAAAGAGCAACATTGAATCTCTCGCTGAGAGGAAAGCCAATGTTACCTTCGAGGGCACCTCTGCGAATCCTTACACCAATGCCGTCAAACGTATTGAGCAGTGGCAGGATGACAAAGGGTTCTTGTACATCGTCGACCCGGTTAACAACAATGTTGTTCAATTTGGGCCTGGCCCTGGTAGCAAGATTCCTTTCGAACGCGACGGGAGTAAGAGTCTTCCGAAAGCTGAGCTTCAAGCAAAGGCTGAGGAATATCTTGCGAAGCACGTCGCCGACTTTGATTCGGTCAAAGCTAACTTTAGCTTTAGAACGATGTCAAAGCCTGGCAGCGTCAGCTACGCTTTCCGTTGGGAGGCCAAGTCCAAACCTCAGGGTGAAGACGTGACTCCGTTCGTTCAAATCGTCCTGTCTCCGGCGGGTGAGGTCATGAGCTTCAACGACGTGCGTAGCCTATATTCTAACTAACACACTATGAAGAAAACACTCTCACGAGTCGCGCCTTTCCTCATGGCTGTTGTCATGTTGGGATCGTTCGCAGGCGTCGCGTCGGCTCAGACTTACATTCATGCCAATGGTGGTGGGTACTGGACTCAGACAGGCTCTGGCTGGAACTCGATCAGCAATGACGGGTACTGTGTCAGCGGCCGTGGGCCATGTGGCTCAACTCTCTGGTATCTTCAGTACAACTACAACCACAGCGGATGCGGCTATGATGCCGATGCGCGCTACGATATGGCGTCGGTTGTCGGCTATAACGGCGACACCTATGCTTGGATCGACAGCTCGACAGGCAACATGTACGGAGCAGATTACGATGTAGTCTACAACTATGCGAGCACGTATGGCTCGACAGTTGATCAAAGTGCCTATTATGAAGCATGGGCAACCATTGCTTTAGATAAGTACAGGACTTCTATCGTATGGGAATCCGACGGCTGGGGAAACGCTTACATCTGTAACGGCGTGAGCGGACTTCAAGTTGAATTCGACGAGGTCAAATTGGAAATCTAACTAGGCAACCTGACCGATAGTCAGATCGGTATTTGGAAGCATAGCTAAAAGGGGCTCCCGCCAATCCGGGGGCCTCTTTAGTTATCCACTAGTCAAAACATGACAAAATAGGACAGATAGGGTATACTGAAAATAAGCCAAAATGAAAGGCCAAATTGATATGATATTTACCCCCAAACCACAACATACAAAAATCCTTTTAGGAATCTTTGGCATTGCAGCAATAGCTGGCATTGCCATTTTTATTAATACGAAGACAAGAGGCGACACTCAAACAGCCATGTCTGACAAAAGTCCGAGTATCGAAGAACTGCAGCAGGAAATGTCCCGGATTGCCCAGTATGAGTTTGAACACGGATGCGTTGAAAAGAACGAGCGGGGTCAGGATGTTTTCTGTGGCGAATCAAAACAAGAGGTAGATGCTGCCGAGGCCAGATATAACGCCGCAGTAAAAGCGTCAACAATGCCCGACCCCTCAACCCAGCAGTCCGACTTGAATGCTATCAGGAACTTTATAGGAGATCAGGGTCTAGTACTTGAATATTCCCGAAGTCAGTCACCTGCTAACTTTGATGTCGGAGTACTCACCAAGCTTTCAGATTATGGCGATGAGAAAATAGAAAAGCCTGAAGCTTGGAAGCGCATGGTAAATATTTACCGAGCCACAAAAGAAATAGAAAACACCTGCCAGGTTTACGAGTATGAGGTCTACCCAAAAACTCATGATCTGATAGAGGTGCGTGTAGTCTATCCGGATAACTATCAAGGCAAATGCACGAAAGGCGATCTGTTCTCACCCAAGACTTCGGAAGCGAAAATAAAAGAGGTCGGTCAAGCCTACCTTAAAAATCTTGGGCTTACGCAGTCGTTTACCGTCACTCCCGTTGATGACATGAGTCGATGGCAATGGAAGTGGCAAGATGCGGATTATAAGCTTTCGGATGGACTCGTCGGCAGGTCGGCCGTCGATTCAAAACCAACCATTAGAATATTTATTTCAAGCTCCGGGAAATTGCTTCAGTATAATAATACGATCCCATTATTCGAGAATTAATATGACCAAAAAAACTCCCAAAGATTATCTCACCGCCAAAGAAGCCGCAGATGTCCTTCATGTGAGTGAGCGGACAATTATGCGATACATTAAAACTAAACGATTGCTCGCCACTAAGATAGGTCAATGGCGAATTAAAAAAGCGGACATTGACCGTTTGGTGAGGGCAAGCAGTAATAAATAACTTTATGACAGACCAATTTTCACCCAACACACCGCCATCACGATTCAGCTTTCTGAAGACAAAGCGTTCCATTGCTGTTGGGATCGGCGTGGCAATCATAGCCGTGGGCGCTCTGGTCTGGTATGTCTCATACAACAGCCAGTTTGACGCTCCGCAGGCGAATGCGGAACCAGAACAATTCACAATGCCACTGGGTTCCGGCGACTTTAAGGAACTCTCAGCGTTGCTCAAAGAAAAAGGGTTCATCAAAAGTGAAGCGGGATTCAAAATCGCTTATTTCAAATATTTCAAAACAAACGGAATCGGCATAACAGCGACAACTTGCGTGGACTGTTTCGTCCCCGGTGCTTATAAAATCTCCAAAAGTATGACGGCTTGGCAGGTAGCCGAAACTTTCAAGGCGGGGCCTTATATGAAATGGGTAGTGATTCCAGAGGGGCTTCGCAAGGAGCAGATCGCAGATATTCTTGCCAATCAGCTTGGGTGGAGCGAAGACGCAGAAAAGAAATGGGTCACTACCTATACGTCAATGAATTACGATGAGATTGAAGGTTTATATTTTCCCGACACTTACCTGATTCCAGTAGACGAAGAACCACTGAAGGTGGCCGATAGATTGCGCGCAAAGTTTAACGAGAAGCTTCAGCCTTATACCCAGGAGGCTCTCAAACAGAACATCAAATGGACGACGGCACTCAAGCTCGCTTCAATCGTGCAAAGAGAAGCGGCCGGCAAAGATGACATGCCCCTTATTGCGGGCATCCTGTGGAATCGTTTGCTTAAAGACATGAAGCTCGAAGTCGATGCCACCGTGCAATATGTTCGAGATGATCAGATTCACTACGGCGAAGCACGATATGACAAGCAGCCAGATAGTTATACCAGCGAAGGCACCTGGTGGACGCCGATCAAATCAGAAGACAAAGATATTCCTTCGCCTTACAACACCTACCGAAACAAAGGCCTGCCTCCTCACCCGATCGACAACCCTGGCATTGACGCAATCAAGGCGGTGCTTTATCCGGAGGAAACGGAATGCATGTTTTATCTCCACGACAAATCAAAGACTATTCACTGCGCCAAAACCTTCGAGGAACATAAAGAGAATATTGCAACCTATCTAAGTGATTAATTATGAATCTTCTCATTGTCGAAAATGACAAAGAAACCCTTAATTTCTTAAAGCCTTCTCTGAGGGCCGAAGGGTTTGTCGTCGACACAGCAGAAGATGGAGAGGCTGGATCTTATAAAGCTCAAATAAACGATTACGATCTTATCATTTTAGATATTGGGTTGCCGCGAAAAGACGGACGACAAGTTTGCTCTGAGATTCGATCAGCAGGCAAGAACATGCCGATACTTATACTCTCGATAAAGGGTGAGATTGAAACAAAGGTGGATCTTCTAAGTATCGGGGCAGATGATTATATTACGAAGCCGTACTCATATGCGGAGCTGGCGGCAAGAGTGAAGGCATTGATACGTCGGCCGCAGAAAGTGGAAGATCAGATTTTTAGCGTGGGTGACATAGAACTCAATCTGCCCAAACGATCTGTTTATCGAGCTGGCAAAAAAGTTCACTTGGCTCCAAAAGAATTTTTCCTTTTAGAATTTTTGCTACGCAATCGAGGACGGGTTCTCACACGACAAACGATCCTGGAACATGTTTGGGACATGAACGCAGACTTATTTACCAATACGGTTGAGACGCACGTCACGATCCTTCGGCGAAAACTGAAAGGCAGGAACAAAGGCGATTTTATTAGGACTGTTTCCGGTACCGGATATGTAATTGACTGAATTATGGCTTAAAATATTTAAAAATATCTGTTATAATTAATCCGTGGATTCTGTGGTCGAGGAATCCGAACCTTAAAGAAATAGCAATAAAACTATGAAAAAAATTATCAAGGAGATACTGACCAACAAGAGGGTGCGCAATAGCTCTGTTTTAATGTCGCTTATTGCAACCGTCATGAGCGTTGGGGCACCGTGGTTTGATCGTTAGTCCACTGGTCTTCTTTTTGAGATTGGGGAGACGTGTAGGCGTCTTTATCTTTATGACCAGACCAGGAGGATTATTTAATAAGATTATACGTTCTCACTCGAATGACGAAGACACTGCTCGCCGAGAACGCATACTAAATACACTTTTATTATCCTGCGGCGGTTTATTTGTTGCCTCATTTTTAATCTCTTTTTACCAGTATTTTACCCTGCAGCAGTATAGAGGATTGTATCCTGTCTTTTTTCTTTTAATAATTTTTTGGCTAGGGTTTTTATATTGGCTCTCTAGAACAGGCAAACTTAAGATTGCCTCATACTTATTTTTAGGTTCATTTGCTCTTCTCCCCACGTATGCCATATACCATTGGGGAGCAGATGTTGTTGCCGGTTTGCTGTTCTATATTTTGGTCATAGTCATGTCGGGGATATTACTTGGAAGTCGAGGCGGTCTTATTTCAACGGGCTTTGCAATTCTTTTTCTTAATGTAGTTACCTACCTACAGGTAAGTAAAATTATTGATCCAATATCTTACTGGAAAACAAAGCCGTTTAATTTGAGCGACACTTTTGCCGTGTCGATTATCTTCTCTATCATCGCTGTAGTTTCCTGGCTCTCAAGTCATGAGGTAGAAAAGTCATTAGCACGAGCAAGAAAGTCAGAGGCTGACCTCAAAGACGAGAGAGACTCATTGGAGGTTAAAGTAGAGCAACGCACAAAAGAACTGAAAGAGGTCCAGGCAGAGAAGATGGCTCAGCTTTACCGCTTCGCAGAATTCGGAAGAATTTCCTCCGGACTTTTCCACGATCTTATTAATCCTTTGAATGCGGTGTCACTTAACTTGGGAAAGACCGATGGCACGCCAGAGGAAACCAAGCAGTATGTAAGCAATGCAGTACGAGCCGCAAAGAAATTGGAGGATTTGGTGGTCGCGGTACGCAAGCAATTAGCGAGAGAAGAAACAAAAGCTTTATTTTTGGCCGATGAGGAGATTGGGCACGTTATCGAGGTGCTTTCCCATAAGGCACAGCAGGCCAATGTTGAACTGCGATTCATACCAAGAAGCGATATCAAAATGTTTGGCGATGCGATAAAATTTAATCAGGTGGTACTCAATCTCGTTGCCAACGGGATCGATGCTTGCATGCCGCCCACGGCGGAGCTGGTGCCGGTAAGTTCCGGCGATCGATGGGTGGAGGTATCCATAATAGAAGAACCAGAAACCATAATCATGGTCGTCGAAGATAACGGTGTTGGAATACCGGAACAGCACATCGATAAGATCTTCGAGCCATTTTTTACTACGAAAATAAAGGGACAAGGAATCGGCATCGGGCTTTCAATGGCCAAACGAATTGTGGAAAAAGACTTCGGAGGTTTACTCACTGCCAAGAGTGAAGCAGGTCGAGGAGCATCCTTCAAGGTATCTCTGCCTGTGCGTAAACAAGCTATCGAATATGCAGCATAATCAATTTATCGACAATTTACTTTCAAGCATGAAATCCGGCGAGAGTGTCGTAGGTGTAAAACTCGCGCAGATTGTAAAATGTCTCACCGAGATGGAGGTCGACGAAGGGGGGCCTTATTCCTTGGAACCTAAAAAAGGAGCAACTGATGTAGGTCTTAACCTGGCCATCGCTTGTTTTCTGGCGATGCAGGATATTCGTCTACCTAAACTCGACGACTTTCTAGAAAAGCACCTCTCAAATATTGCAGAACCGTTTAGTAGTGTAATCGACGACAGAACAGTTCGCAGTCTCATTAATAAATACCAAACGCTTATCGGCAACGTTGGCAAAGAGGAACCGACCAAACAGCCAATCGTCTATAACGAGAATGAGCAGCGCATCATGAATATGATACGAAAAAAGTTTAATGAGCGATTCCAAGCTTTTTCTCCGGCTCTACGGGAACAAGCCAAGTCAACGATTGAAAAGACCATCTGCGGCAACCGCGATAAACAAATGTCGCTCATGGCTTATTACACAAAAGTCTCGCTCGGAAAGAGCGGGGAGAATATTCCCGATGAATTAGTCGCCGACATTGGGCTTGCCAACATCTTCTTCTGGACGGCATTTATAATTTATGACGACTTTTGGGATCGAGACGAAGCGGCTGATCCGCGTCTGCTTCCCATCGCCAATATTTTTGCGCGTCACTATATAGACTTTTTTATTGCCTTACCCGATGACAAAGAATTTCGTCCGTTCTTCCATGACTTGATGGACAAGCTGGACGGTTCAAACGCTTGGGAGATTGAAAATTGCCGAGCCAAAATTGAGGGAAATATTTTTTATATTCCAGCAACCCTGCCCGACTTTGGAGACTATGAAAATAAATATCGTCCTGCATCCGGACATATCCTTTCCTCGGTTGCTATACTCACACAATTTGGCAAAGAATTAAAAACTGAAGACTGGGGTAATATCGTTTCGTACTTCAAACACTATTTGATTGCAATGCAATTAAATGACGACGCTCATGATTGGGAAGAAGATCTACAGCGCGGTCACTTGAGTACTGTGGTCACGCTTCTCCTCAACGACCTCAAAAAGAGCGGATGGAAAAAACAAACTATTGACCTGAACACAGATCTTCCGGAGATTAGAAAAATATTCTGGTTCACTACCATGCCCCAATACATCAAAATAGCATTATCTGAAACGGCAACGTCACGGAAAGCTCTTCGTGCAATCTCCATAATCGAGGAACCTGCTCCTCTTGAGCGAATCGTTTCGATAACAGAGGACGTGGCTCGCCAGGCGGAGAGGGAGAGTATCGATTCCGGTGCCATACTCAAGGAATACGCCAATAACCAAGGATAGCTGTAACGACTTAAAAAGGGCTCTAAAGCCCCTTTTTATTAGCCCGTGTTTGCCATTATTTGGCCCTGTGACGAGCTTTTGATGCTTCTGCGAGTATTGGGGAGGAGAGGGTCTCCACAGGAGAGAAACTTGCACTTGCCGTCATAATCCGTTATAATCCGTCATATAGACTATAACGTTAAAAGTTAAGCTATTTTATGAACGACATTACCCGAAAATTTGATCATCGTATTAAAAATCCAGAACCGCATATCGTGGCTCTTTTGGCTGAGATTGATGGTATTCGTGGCGAGTTCAAAGGAGGCTTAAGAATGACGCCTCAGGCAATTACTAATCTCAAAAGATCAACGCTGATCACTTCTGCTGGTGCATCGACTCGTATTGAGGGTGCAAAGCTGACCGACGAGGAAGTCGAGAAGGTCATGCATGGCCTTGCGGTCTCAAAGTTTGCTGATCGTGATTCGCAGGAAGTGCAAGGATATCTAGAAACACTTCAAAATGTTTTTGACAGTTTTCAGACTCTACCACTTCGAGAGAGTGTAATCACTTCGCTTCACAATCAGCTTCTGAAATACTCTCACAAGGACGACACACATCGCGGTGGCTACAAAAAGACAGAAAACACAGTCGGGGTACTTGGGCCAGATGGAAAAGTCGCAAAAATAATGTTTGAAACGACACCGGCATTTCTCACTGCAAAGGAAATGCAGGAACTTGTCGAGTGGACACAAGATGCGATGGAAAAGAATCGTTTCCACCAGCTTTTAATAATCGCCAATTTTATTGTCGAGTTCTTGAAGATACATCCATTTGAAGATGGTAATGGGCGCCTTTCGCGTGTTCTTACAAATCTTTTGCTTCTGCACTCCGGCTACACCTTTATACAGTACGTCTCACACGAGCAAATCATCGAGCATCGTAAAGATGAATACTATATTGCCCTCCGCAAATCACAGGAGACATTCAAGACTGACCACGACACCATTTCGCCTTGGCTAAATTTCTTTTTGTCTGTCGTGCGAGAGCAAGCAACGAAAGCACTATCGTATTTACAAGAAGAAAAGATTGAGGACACTCTCTCACCTAAGCAGTATGAAGTGTGGAAATATATTTCAAATGTTGGAGAGTCAGGTCCCGGCGATATTGTAAAAGAAACCGGCATCGCGCTCGGCACCGTTCGCCAAGCGCTTAGGAGTTTGGTCGAGCTGGGCAAGATTAAGCGTATTGGTCGTGGTCGTGGTACGAGATACGTAAAAATATAATTTTATGGCACTATTCAAAATTAACGGCACGACCGTCAAAAAAATAACTGCAAAAGACCTCGATCTCGAGAGGAATTTGCAAGTGCTTTTCGAAGCCAATCTTAACGAATTGCTAAACATCGCTTTTCTTTCTCACGAGTTTCCGACTAGCTTTGGTGGCCGGATTGATACGCTCGGCATCGACAAAGACGGCGCCCCTTGCATTATTGAGTATAAGAAAAACCAAAACGACAGCGTGATTAACCAAGGTCTATCTTATCTCTACTGGTTACTGGATCACAAGGCTGATTTTGAAAAAATTTGCCAGAATAAAAAAATTGGGATTGAAATCGATTGGGATTCTCCTCGGGTAATTTGCATTGCGGAAAGCTATAACAAGTTTGATCTCGACACTGTAAATATTTTGCCCATCAATGTCGAACTGTGGAGGTATCGCATCTATGATGAAAACATACTGTTTTTAGAGCCGGAAAATTTTCAAAAGGTTAGGGTATCTACAGCCAATATCGTCCGAAAAAGTAAGCACGATAAAGAAAAGCAGCAAATAATTCAGAAAAACTATTCGGTGGATGAACACCTTGAAAAAGCAGGTGAGGATATTAAATCGTTATTTTTTAAATTGCGCGAGAAAATAATCTCTCTTGATACTGAGATCAAGGAAGAGCCACAAAAACATTATATCGCCTATAAGCTATCAACTAATTTCGCCGATATTGAAGTCTATCGCAACCAGCTTAAGATTTTTATAAATGTGAAAAGTGGGCAGCTTATCGATCATGAATCCATTGCTCGGGATATGGAAAGTCCGAAACATATCGGTCACCACGGCAACGGTGATTATGAGGTAAGGCTTGAAAGCGAAAATAATTTGGACGCGGTATTTTCCCTCATCAAGCAGAGCTACGATGTAAACAAATAATTTAAAAATTATGGCAACTAAACCTAAAAAAGTAAATCTAACATCCTCAAACCTCAGCGAAGAAAAGTTGCAGGAGCTTCGTCGAATATTGCCTGAGGTTTTCAGTGAGAGCAAGATCGATTGGGACAGATTAAAAACTGTTCTTGGTGATCAAATTGATCCTCGAATTGAAAAATTTGGGCTTTCTTGGGCTGGCAAAAGTAGCGCCATTCAAAGCGTCCTAGTTCCTAGCGTTGCAACATTACGGCCAGATGAAAAAGAGAGCGTTGATTTTGATACCACAGAAAACCTATTTATTGAAGGAGATAATCTTGAAGTCTTGAAGCTTCTACAAAAAGCATATTTTGAAAAAATAAAAGCAATATATATCGATCCTCCCTACAACACGGGATCAGATTTTGTTTATAAAGATGACTTCAAGTCACCTGTAAAGGGGTATCTAGAACAGACTGGTCAGATCACTGACGAGGGCCAGAGACTCCAAACCAACAAAGAAACGAACGGTCGCTATCACAGCGATTGGCTCTCAATGATGTATCCACGACTTAAGCTTGCTTGGAATCTCTTGCGAGATGACGGAATGATCTTTGTTAGTATTGATGATCACGAAGTGCATCACCTGCGACTCGTAATGGATGAAGTGTTTGGCGAGGAAAATTACATTAATGCATTCCTTTGGGTCAATAACCTAAAAGGCCGCCAGATATCCGGATCAGGCGCAGCAAAAACTTACGAGCATGTCTTGGCGTATGCAAAGAAGATTGAGAATGTTGGGATATTTGAGATGGCCGTCGAGAAGTTGAAAGCACTTATGCCAGCTAGCTATAAGGGCTTTAACTACGAAGCCGAAAGCGACGAGGGTGGAGACTTTGTTGTTAAGAACGAACTCTATAACACCAACTCTGCCTTCAACGAGGAAACTCGTCCTAACTTGGTCTTTAATATCCACTACAACTTTAAGACCAAAGAGGTTAAGTTTTCGAGCATAAACGAATCCGCAAATTTTCCTGGCTTCGTAAAAATTCCTCCGAAGCAGAATAATGACGGTAGACATAAATTCCACGCTTGGAGATGGAGTAAGGACAAGATCTCAAATGAGCTATCTGATCTCAAGTTTGTTGAGAACGGTGAGGGTGCAAAAATTTATACCAAGATTAGAGCGTATCTGAGTACGGCACTCAAAGATATCATCACGGATATCACAACTTCTAACGGAGCTAGTGACCTTAAAGAATTGTACGATGGGGCAAAGTATTTTGACTATCCAAAGCCGGTAGACCTTATAAAAATATTTATTAGCCAGATGGAAGATGACGGCATCGCCCTAGACTTTTTTGCGGGCTCTGGAACAACGGCTCACGCAGTAATGGCTCTCAACGCAGAGGATAAGGGCACTAGAAAGTTCGTCCTTGTCCAATTACCTGAAGCGCTTGATAAGGACTCCGAAGCATTCAAGGCTGGATTTAAAACTATCGCCGATCTTGCGATTGATCGTATACGGCGCGCAAATAAAAAGTTGGCAGGCAATGGGTTCAAAGTATTTAAACTAGGGGAATCAAATTACCCGGAAAATAATTTTGACTTTGATCCTGATAAGAGTGATGAGGAAAATAAAAAGGCATTTGATGTATATCTTGCGAAAGCAAAACAAGCCTCTTTATTCGACGCCGAGAATGGTCTCGATGTTGTTTACGAAAATATTCTAAAAGAAGGATTCTCGCTTAATGCAAAGGTTGTAGAACAAAAGGTCGCTAAAAATAAAATGTATGTTGTCACCGATGGCGAAAGGTCGCTATTGGTTTGCTTAGATAAGCGGGTCGAGCCTGAGACGATCAAAGAACTTACCGGCCGAGAATACAAAGATCGAATGTTCATCTGCATTGATAAAGCTCTCGATGACACCGGCAAGGCAAACCTTGGCCTCAACCTTGAGCTAAAAACGATCTAAAGTTATGAAGCTAAAATTCGACGCAAATCAAGAATACCAAATCGATGCAATCAGCGCGGCTGTTGATCTATTCGAGGGTCAGGATAAGGGTGCAAGCAAAATGTTTGCAGGCAATGGACTTTTAGGAATCTATCCAAACATTCTTTCTCTCTCTAAAGATGAGGTTTTAGCTAATTGCAAAAGGGTGCAGGAGCACAATAAAACTAAAAATGGAGACGGAACATCAGACTTCGACTTTTCAATCGAGATGGAAACCGGCACCGGTAAAACCTACGTCTACCTCCGCAGTATCTTTGAGCTAAATAAAAAGTACGGCTGGAAAAAGTTTATTGTATTGGTGCCGTCCGTTGCTATCCGCGAAGGCGTTATTAAAACGCTCAACATTACCAAAGATCACTTCGCTGGTCTCTACGACAATACGCCTTACCGTTTTTATGAATATCAGTCCAAGAATATTTCCCAGGTGAAGCACTTCGCCGATAGTTCTAACATCGAGATCATGGTCATGACTGTTGGCGCCTTTAATAAAGACACTAACGTGCTCTACAGCGAACGGGACCAGATGCACGGCGAACAGCCAATCAGCTATATCCAAAAGACCAACCCTATTTTGATCCTAGACGAACCGCAGAACATGGAAGGTGAGGCTACTAAAAAAGCTCTCGATAACTTCAATTCACTCTTCCGCTTGCGTTACTCTGCGACCCATCGGAATGTTTACAACCTTATTTATCAGCTCGCACCATATGACGCATATCAGATGGGTCTGGTAAAAAAGATTGAGGTTTTTTCAGTAGTCGATGACGAGAGCGCAACCTCTGCGCCATTGCTTAATCTCATCGAAGTGAAACCTAGCAAGACTGCGATTAAAGCTCAGATCATGGTCATTGTGAAAGATGATCAGGGTAACGGTAAAAAGAAAAAAATAAGCGTTAAGCAAGGCGATGACCTTGCGAAGAAAACCGAGAATGCTGCCTATGATGGCTATATCGTCGACGAGCTTACCGCGGATGCTCCTGACTTCGGTTCGGTTGGCTCTATACGCTTCCGGAATAACGTTCAAGTCAAACAGGGTGAAGGCATCGGCGGCAATCGAGAAGACATCATGAAAGAGCAGATCGCCGAGACTATCAAGCTCCATTTTGAGAAAAAACAGAAACTGAAGGAGGTTGGTATCAAAGTTTTGTCTCTGTTTTTTATTGATCGTGTAGACAACTACGTGAGAGATGACGGCTTTATTCGAAAAACATTTATCCAACAGTTTAATACGCTCAAGAAAGAATACGGCGAAAGTAATACTGATGTGAGCAAAGTTCACAAGGGGTACTTCGCCATGAAGAATGCTACAGAGTACATCGAGCGTGAGTCTGCTATTGCAGAAAACAAGGAAGCATACGAGCTGATCATGAAAGATAAAGAGCGACTGCTTTCCTTCGACGAAGCCACGGAGTTTATTTTCTCCCACTCGGCCCTCAAGGAAGGCTGGGACAATCCTAATATTTTCAACATCTGCACTCTCAACCTGACCTCTTCAACGATGAAAAAGCGGCAAGAGATCGGGCGCGGTATGCGCCTCTGCGTTGATCAATCAGGGGACCGCATCTTCCTTAAAAACATTAACTTGTTGTCGGTCATCGCAAACGAAAGCTATTCCAGCTATGTGGCGGGTCTGCAATCAGAGTTTGTTGAGGACGGCATTTACAAGGCACCTCCGATTCCAAATAACGCTAAGAGCAAGGTTACCGTAAAACTCAAGAAGGGATTCGACAAGGATGAAAACTTCCAGGCAATTTGGGATCGTATTTCTAAAAAGACTAAGTACATTGTTCGCGTAGACGCCGACCGTATCATTGAGAAAACTTCAAAGAGAATTGGCGAGCTTCGGGTCTCAAAGCCACAGATTAAAATTGAGCGCGCTGGGATATCTATTGCAAAGGAAGGTATCGGCGCAAGTATCATCGGCGGCCAGTCGCAGGAGATAACCCAGACTCGCCGAATGATCGACTGCGTGGAATCCATAAAAAATGAAACAAAACTGACACGCGAGACTGTTGCTACAATTCTACAGAAGTCTGACAGCTTCAAGTCTCTAGCGAATAATCCTGATCGATTTACCTACGAGACAATCAAGATTATCCGCGAGGAATTGGTTCGAGATTATATCGAGCAAATTGCTTACGAAGTAGTACCCGAAAAATACGACGTCGGGCAGTTCGAAAATATACCAAGTTACAAAGATGTGACCCAGTCGGTCAATCGTTCCATTTACGATGCCATAGTTTACGATTCTGAAGTGGAGCAAAAATTTGCTGTTGATCTCGATCAGGACGAGCGCATCAAGTTATTTATAAAGCTTCCCGGATGGTTCAAGATCGAGACGCCAGTGGGTGGCTACAATCCGGACTGGGCAATTGTTACCGCCAAGCGGGATCTGCGAGGCAAGGAAGATGCAGAGAAGGTCTACTTCGTAATCGAGACTAAGGGCGGCACGAACCTGCGCTCATCCGAACGCGCGAAGATCGACTCGGCAAAAAAGCATTTCGAGGTAATCTCGGTTAATTACAAAGAGATTAATAGCGGGTATGAGCAGTTCAAGCAAGAATGTATGAATTAAAAATATGAAAAATACTTTATACAAAACTGACTTGGGCCAATATATTCTAGGAGACTCTCAAAAACTTATTGAGAGCGGCTCCCTTGATCAGTATAAAAACAAAGTCCAACTGATCTTATTTTCTCCACCTTTTCCTCTAAACGCAAAAAAGAAATATGGCAATAAGCTTGGGAAAGAATACAAGAAATGGTTGGCCGATCTTGCCCCACTATTTACGAAGCTATTAAAAAAAGACGGTTCGATCGTAGTAGAGCTAGGCAACGCATGGGAACCTAAGCGGCCGGTCCAAGCTTTACTTTCTCTTGAATCGTTGATCGCATTTTTGAATAATCCTAAAGCGGACTTGCGTTTGTGCCAGGAGTTTATTTGTTATAACCCATCACGGCTTCCGTCCCCAGCTCAATGGGTCACAATCAATCGAATTCGCACGATCGACAGTTATACGCATGTCTGGTGGATGGCAAAATCTGACTTTCCGAAAGCAGATAACCGCAAAGTTCTTAGGCCTTACAGTAAGAGCATGATCCAACTTTTAAAACGCAAGAGCTACAATTCGGGTAAACGGCCATCACAACACAGCATCAGCGAAAAAGGCTTCCTTACTGACAATAAGGGCAGCATTATGCATAATGTTCTCGAGTTGGAGCAGATGGATGAACAAAGAGAGATAAGACTACCTCAAAACATGTTTAGTTTTGCAAATACCAACTCCAACGATTTTTTCTCAATACAGTGCCGCGAAAATAACATACCAATACATCCGGCGCGGATGCCCACCTCGCTTGCAACATTTTTTATAGAATTTTTAACAGACCCAGGTGATATAGTCTTTGATCCATTCGCGGGGACAAACACCACTGGGTACTGTGCGGAAAAATTAAAAAGAAAATGGCTAGCAGTAGAGATTGACAAGGATTACGGGAAACAATCGATCATCAGATTCAAAGAGCCGAAACTTACTAAAACATTAACTATTAAAAAAATATGAGCACCAAATCAGTTATCAAAAATCTAGCTTCCGTGGATATCCTGACTGAGGCGAAAAACGCCGATGCTCTTATTGGACGTCCCTTTTATTTGGATTATGAAAAAGCATGTGTCCTCGTACCAGACGCGTGGAAAATGAAAGTCGGCGGAATACCGCAGGGTACATTTTTGCTTGCTTTCTACGAGAACGACGAAGGTATCTCCGAGGCGTTGCTTTTAAGAGCACTCGGTCCCAAAGGTCTGCCCACCGACAATGACGTGACAAGTTCGATGATCGAGTATTACAAGGACAATTTGAAAACAGCGGATGTCAAAGGTACACAGCTCGACGACTTCACCCGTTATCACTTCAGCTTTTCAGGACTCGAGTGTCGCATCCTTGGGACTTTCTACAAGGATAAATCGGGGACAGTAATTTTTGGAGCAGACCTTGAAAACTTCTACAGCGCTCACAATTATACGGTCTACAAGCCATCGGGAAAAGTTCTTGAGCAAATTGTTAACTACAAGGATTTAAATGAGGTCGCTGGTGGGGTGAGCGATGTGAAGATCGGAAATGTTCGCTACAGTTCAAGTCTGCGTTTTCAGGACGGTATCGAAAAAGTTCCCGTTTATATCAGCCCTAAAGACTTCATCGGTAAGAGAACTGCTCTGTTCGGCATGACCCGTACCGGTAAATCGAACACAGTAAAGAAGATTATTGAAGCAACAGTGGAGATTAGCCAGAAAGCGAAAACGGAAAATGGCAAAGACGTAGGTACCGATCCCTTTACGAAGTCGGGTCTAACAAAAGAACCGATCGGCCAGATTATTTTCGACATCAACGGAGAATACGCAAATGCAAACTTGCAGGACGACGGTACGGCAATCTTTGAGATGTATAAAGACGACGTTGTTCGTTACAGCTTGCTAGAAAAGCCGGGCTTCAAGGTGATGAAGACAAACTTCTTTGACGACATCGATGCCGGTTTCGAATTGCTATGCTCGTTGCTGGCGATGGATGATGCACGCTTTGTTTCAAACTTCCGATCTATCGATCTGACAGTCCCACAAGAACTGGAAGATGATCCGAGCTTCAAAGTAAGGCATGCACGCCGGGTGGCGGCGTATAAGTGTTGCTTGCACCAAGCCGGATTCAAGCACAAAGACGCAACTATCAAATTCTCTGGAGAAGCGACCCTTAATGCTCTAGCCAGCGGAATCGATCCATCAAAGGGCATCACATACGACCAAGCCGTGAACTGGTTTACGGCGGTATGGGAGGCTACTGGAGAAAATGCCTTTTTTGAGGATTATAAAAAGAAACACGAAGGACGCGAGTGGGCTGACGAAGACTTAAAAGCTCTTCTCGTTATGCTCACACGTAAGCGCAGTCCTGGCTCTGACAAAGGTGCCGACTGTAGTGGGTTTAGAGTTTTCAAACCGGCGTTGAACCTGCACACGGAGAGCGTCGATAAGCCATATGCTATTGAGATTCTGGAAACCTTGAGAGCGGGGAAGATTGTCATTGCTGACTTGTCGCAGGGCAATCCTGAAATAATTCAGCTCTACTCGGAAAAGATTTGTCAGCGAGTATTTGCTGATGCAATGAATAACTTTATTGGTGCGAAAAGCAATAATTTTATTCAGATGTATTTCGAAGAGGCTCACAATCTATTCCCAAAGCAGACAGATAAAGACCTCAGTAAAATATATAATCGTTTGGCGAAAGAGGGGGCAAAGCTCCACCTCGGCATTGTCTATGCCACCCAAGAGGTAAGCTCCATCAGCTCCAACATCCTCAAAAACACTCAGAACTGGTTTATCGCTCACCTCAACAACGAAGACGAGCTGAAAGAGCTTAAAAAGTATTATGACTTTACCGACTTCACTACCGGTCTCACGAGATTCAGCCCCAACACGGACAAGGGCTTTGTTCGAATGAAAACGTATTCCAATCCATTCGTAGTTCCGGTCCAGATAGATCGGTTTACGGCAAAAAAATAACCTATGTCTTACACAAGTCGAGACGGTCGAAGACCGAATGAATACGCCAGCAAATCATCCCACGGATACATTATCCGTGATCCGGAAGTTTCTGAATTTCTGGACAAATGCAATCTGCCAAAAGCGGCAGAGGATGTTGAGGTGCCTGCAAGTCTTCAATTCGATTTGGAGCCGCCAGAAAATAATCCAATAAAGCATATCATCGCTGTTGATGGTGGCCGCTCCGAGGTATTTGTAAGAAAAGACTTCCCATCCTCCACGCTCACATTCTTTCAGTTTGGGGCATTATTTTTCAAAACTGAAGACCTTGAAGCTATATCAAAAAAGGCATTCATTGATCCGGAAGATATGGCCAAGCTCAATACTATTGAAAGATATAAATTGGCTCTGCCGACAAAAAATATCTTACTAAAGGATGCCGCATCTTTCAAAGAATCGTTTCGAAAATCATTGTTTGATTTCTTTATGAAGGGGTCAAGCGGTGAGACTTTCGCGGAGACGTTGCGCTGGCTAATTTTCCAAGAGTTTGACGCCCCACTGGATGAATATAATCTTTCTACATGCCCCAACTGCGCTGCGGGCAATATACCTCTAGGCGTAAAAATAAAAAAGACCGAGTTTTCTTATCAATGCCCTCACTGCAAAAAGGAAATATACATCACGGACATTTTTCGCTTACACGAAGCTATCGATGACGAACTTGGCGCCGGTGGGGTTTTAGGGTATGTGAATGTGCTGATTGAGCAGATCATCATCGTTTATTTAATCAAGGCAATTTTAGAAACAAAGCCAGCGATTCTCAGCGAAACACTTTTCATAAAAGACGGACCCCTCGCATTTTTTGGCCAGACAGCCAACATGCAAAAACCATTGAGACATTTAACCACTTTCCTTTCGGAAAAACACAATCTGTTCTTGGCTGGTTTAGAAAAAAGCGGGCCTTTCGTTGAGCATGCGGACGAGATCGGAAAAAAATTGAAGCCCGGAACTATCCTGCTTCTGGACAACACCTATATTTACAAATATATCTTGCCTGGCAAGGTCGACAACACTGCGCCGTACGCTCGGAGCTCTTATTATAGCGGTAAGATGATCTTCAAGTCGGTGGATGGAAAAATTTATGTTGTAACTATCCCGACCAAGAACGCCGATGTAGTCTTGGCTCCCAAGAAAAGTGATTTCCATAATTTAGACGCGATCCTGACTAATATCCAAAAATTGCGTTGTGATATGTACGACAATTCACTTTTCCCAGTTGCGCTCGCCAATAAACTTGTTTCCCTTGCTAACCACCCCAGCTCGGCAATCCTCGAAAAGTTTGCAAAAAAGACTATTGGCAAAACAGTCATGCCTCGTATATAAACCTATGTCGGAATACTACACATCACAACGAGTTAAAGGTTTATACGATCCGACATCGTCGGAGCCGTTTAAACTGTCACGATCAAAGATTGACCTCTCTTTGGATTGCCCCCGTTGTTTTTACTACGATCGCAAACTTGGTGTCGGCCGACCACCTGGCTTTCCGTTCGCTTTAAACTCTGCCGTCGATCATCTCTTAAAAGCCGAATTCGATATCCATCGTGCCAATGGTACGAAGCACCCTCTTATTGAGAAGTACGGAGTTGATGCACGTCCGATTCCCCATGAGCAATTGGAAAAATGGCGGCACAATTTTACCGGTATCCAGTATCTGCATCCGGAGACAAACTTTTTGGTATTCGGTGCGATTGATGATCTTTGGCAAAGTCCGCAGGGTGAATATATCGTCGTCGATTATAAGGCGACTTCCAAAGCCGAGGACATCACAGAACTAAATAAAGAATGGCAGAACGGATATAAACGTCAGATGGAGGTGTACCAGTGGTTGCTTCGCAAAAACGGATTGAAGGTTTCCAGTACCGGCTACTTTGTCTACTGCAACGGCAAGTCCGATCGTGAGGCGTTCGATGCAAAGCTCGACTTCGACATCACACTAATTCCTTACACCGGAGATGATTCGTGGGTAGAAAAAGCCCTCATAGATGCTCACAAGTGTCTCAACGGCGATACGATCCCGATAGGTAAACCAGGCTGTGATTATTGTGAGTATGTCGAGGCGATATGCAAATATAAGTAGTTATCAACCCCGCTTTAGATATGTTCAAAACCATGATTTATTGATAAAATATAGTTACAATTGAATGTGCCTAAACCCGTCAGCTTGCTGATTGGCATGGCATTTAATCCATCCAAGGTATAGAACCCGTCGTCAGGGTTCCTTGGATGGTTGTACTCCGAAAGGGGTGCATTCGGGCCGAAAGGTTCGAGCTCCTGGCGGCGGGCTTTATGCGAGCCGGTCCGAAATTATACACAGCACCCCTTCTTGTGTCGATTTTTCAAACTGTGCTATAATTAATTTAACAGAAAGCGATTGCCTGACGGCGTCCGGGTTTACCGGGCTAAACGAGACGGGGCTACGACTTCTGTCATCAACAGCTATTTTATTATGGCTGGTGTGATGACGAGAAGTGGTAGTCCCGCTTTTTGTTTATCCTCTTGAGGCTTCGGCCTCGCATTGAACCGACAGGAACCAGATTGGAAATAATTGAGCCGAGCCTTAAAAGGGTCTCGGCTTATTTTATTTCCTATGGCGGAAGCAACATCAACCCAAAAAATCAAAGAGGAAGAAACTTCCAAAAAGGAAGTATATTCACCGTCGGCCGATGAGCAGGCGCTCATTGAAAAATGGAAAAAGCGATTCACGCGGGCCGAAGAATATCTTCGTCCTTATCGCGCAAAGTGGCTTCGCATGTACAAGCACTACCGAGCCTATCAGGAAAAAACGAACTACGCGTACCAGACTCGGCTCATGCCTCCGATCGCATTTCAGATTGTTGAAACGGTAGCCTCGCGTCTCGCAACCGCCAAACGAAAGACACGCATACTCCCGCGAGACAAAAAAGACGCTGAATCAAAATCCATTGGCGCTTGGAATGATCTGGTCGGTTATGACTTTGACACTATCAAGCTATCGAAAAAACTTCCGAAGTGGGTAAAATCCGCTTCCACATATGGAAATGGCATCGGCATGCTGACCTGGCTTACTGACGAAAGTATCGAGCATGACGATCCCTTCCTGACTATTTGTGACCTGTGGGACATTTTGCCCGCTCCAGAAACCGAAGACCTAGAAGAAGACTGTCCGTGGCTTATCCGCCGTATTTTGAAATCAAAAGATAAGATCGAGCGCGAAGAAAAAGCGCGCGGCGAAAATGTGCTTTATAAAAATGTGAATTTCCTCGAAGCAAAACAAGTCGAGGACTGGAAGAAGGAGCGATACGAGGTGAACACCAAAAAGATGGGTCAGATTCAAAATTCGGACTCGACGGAAACTTCCGGCTCGGTGATTAAAGTCACCGGAGAAAAGTACGAACCGGAAAAGCAGATCGAGCTGTGGGAGTGCTACGACTTTGAAGAGGGAAAACTGATCACGCTGGGCAACCGCGAAGTGATAATGCGCGACGATGAGAATCCATATAAGAAAGTAAATCACGGCCGCATCTTCCTGAATTTGGCGGATCACGAAGTAAACTGGGAGCTTTGGGGCATTGGCCATATCGAGCCGGTTGAAACGACCATCGTTGAAATTGCAGATCTCCGCAATCAGCGCATGGACGATGTCATTCTCATGCTTGATCCGGTAATCAAGATTCGCAAAGACTCCGGCATTTCAAAAAACGACATTATTTTTGCTCCCGGCGCAAAGTGGGAGCTTCGCAAGATGGATGATGTAGTCGTCGAACGACTGCCGGACATCAGCCTCATGGGAGTGAACGAAGAAAGAGCCTTGCGTGATGAGATCGAACGGACGCTCGCAATCTCTGAATATGCCCAAGGCATGCCAAAGTCTTCCGATGAACCGCTCGGCAAAGTGGCTATGCTTATCGGCCAGAGCAACCTACGTTTAAGTTCTTTTTCCCAAAATTTAGCCGAGACGCTCAGCAGCCTCGCCAACATGCTTATAGAGATGAACCAGGAATTTATCGAGGAAGACAAATTGTATCGCGTAATTGGCGACGAGGTGAGCTTTAAGGAATTCACAATGGCAGACAAAGAAGTAAAGGTCGATGCCGTGGTGACGGTTGATCCGATCGTACCTCCCGATCAGCAGGCCCGGCTCAATCAGTCTTTGCTCCTGTACGACAAGTTTGTGGCACAGGACAAGCCTGACCCGAACAGTCCCGATGAAGTCAAACAGTGGAAAAAGCGAAAGCGCGCGATTCAGGAAATGATCCTCGAAGAAATGGGTAAAGAGGCGTATCGAGTCGTAATTCTTGGGGAAGAAAAAAACGAAACTACTCAAGGTAAAGAGCCGGTGATTCAGCCTGGAGAACCTCCGCCCATATCGGAAGCAGGTGCTCCACCGGACGCATTACCGTCGCCAACTCCGCAAGCGCGTCCCGGCTTCTTGAGAAGCGTGCTGTCGAGGATTCCTTTTATCGGCCGAGGTCAAAAAACAATTAATCAATAACGCTATGGCAAAAAATAATCAAACAACCAAAGTCATCACCGCAATTGTGCTGAGCAAGACATTGAGCGGCGGTGACTGCATCGTATCCCTACAGGAAGACCAGGGTCGAGTGCATACGGTTTACCTCTCCAAAGAGGAGTCTTCCAAAATCGACTTGGGCCACAAGCTCAAGTTAACCATCGAAAAGGTCGAAAATTAATCAATTTAATCACATATATATGCAAGACAAAAAAATGAAAAAGAAGAACGACCTAGCCGACGAAAGGTTTCCGGAAGGCGACAAGATCGAATTTAAGAATCAGAAACCTGTGCGTGAGGAGGGTGGACAAATGGAAGCTCGCTGGAAAAAGGTCGAAAGCGTTATAGGCGCGGCAAAGGAAGCCTATCAATCGGGCAAGTCAAACTTCAGCGAAGTGTTGGAAAGCCTGATTGCCACCCTTCAAGACATGCTGGACAGCGATGTTGGAGGCAGGGATCTCGGCGGACTCATGACGAACGGGCCGGAGATGGATCTTCCGCCGGAGCCTGCGCCGGAAGAAGAACAGCAATAAACATATGCAGACCAACGAGGAAAAATTCGATACGGGATTGGCGGTGCTGGGGATGGTCAGAACGGCTGGCTGGAAATGGCTCGAAGCAAAAATTCGCACAGAGCTTGCAATTGAATATGCAGAGCTCCGAGATTTTGACATTTCGGGAAAGACAGCCGAGCAAATTGCTTCCGACTATCTTCAGCGCCGAGCCAATGCTAACGCTTACGAGAAAATTCTCGCATTGGTCGACGACGCCATTCGTGAAAAAGACGAAGCGGCAGGCGCAATGAGCCAGGAGTAACACGATGCCTATGGAGTACGCGGCAAAAAAATTGGGGGCAAGGTCGAACCCCAACCTAGTAAATAAAAATTCAATTTAACAAGCGCTTTTATGAATCAAGATCGTAAAAAGGAGCTCGACGCTCTCCTCAACGCAAACTCGGAAGATGAGGAAACGGATACCGAAGAAGAAGACACCCAGGAAGACAAGGGTGAGGAAGAAGACGAGGAAACCGACACCGAAGATTCTGAAGAAGAAACCGACGAAGACGAAGAAACTGACGAGGAAGAATCGGATGACGGCGAATCGGAAGATTCCGATGATGAGGAAGAAACCGAGGAAGATGCAGGGGGCGAGGCATCCAAGCAGAAAAACAAGTGGCACGGCAAAAGCCGTGAGGAAGTGATCCGAATGTATGAGGAGCTCGAAACAAAAAACCAACCGCCAAAGCGAACAAAAGCCAAGCCTGATGCCAAGAAGGAAAACGGCGAGGCCAAGGGCGAGGGGGTAGACGTCCCTAACGACGAAGAACTCGCCAAGATGACCCCCAAGCAGTTCGCAGAATGGATGGTTACGACAGTTCAAAGCATCGTTGGCAAAACCTACGATGCGCGAAGCCGGATGCGAGATTCCGCCGCGCAAGAAATTCGAGAGGCTCAGAAAGATCACCCTCTCCTGAAGACCAGTCCAGAGTACCGCGAACTCGTGCTGTCTTTGATCGACGCCGCTTCCCAAAAAGGAACGGTTATGCCGCTCAAAGAAGCGTGCATGAAGGTCGATGGATTCGCCGGAAAGGTAAAGGGAGACACAAAGGTTTCTGACACTGAGAAGATTCGCCTCAAGAAAGCCAAAGCGCAAGTCGAGAGAGGAGCGGGCGCTCCGACCTCGCCGGGCGAAGAAAAGGGCGCGGAAGAACGCCGCCTCGAAAACATCTTCGGAACAAGCGGGTCAAATGGTCCCTTAGGAGGCCTTGGGGTTTAAAACCCCATATAGCAAGGTCGAACCTCCTATCAGTTAATTAATCAACCAACAACAAGATATGTCATCAGCAAATGGAATCAGAGGAACCGCGAACTTGGGCGTTACGCGCAAGTACGACGTAGCGGATGTAATCTCGCTTCTTGACGTAGCGCGTTATCCGCTGCTTGGCATTCTCACGAACGCCGGGAAAGACCCCGCAACCAAGCAGGGCAAGGCACTCAAGAAAAAAGAAACGAGCGATCCGGACTTCAAGTGGTTTGAGGATAAATTCGGTGCGCGCGAAGACATCGTTGCGGCCAACCAGGGAGCAGCAGTCACACTGGTTGTGACCAACGGTGCGTACTTTAGCATCGGTGACGTCCTGCTCGTAGTGAAGTCGGCTCAGGGCACGAACAACCCGACTGGCGAAGTCATGCTCGTAACGGACGTGGCAACCAACACGCTCACCCTTGTTCGCCAGATCGGTGACGGCGGTTCAGGCGGCGGTCTGCTTCAGCAGAACGACATCGTCTGGATCATTGGCAATGCCAACGAAGAAGGTGCGGACCTCCGCACAATGAAAGGAACGACGATCGCTGAAGTGCTCAACTACTGCCAGATTTTTCGCACTACGATTGGAGTCACTGAAACTTCACGCAACACCAAGGGCCTGACAAAGGAGAACGACTTTGACTATCAGATTCGCAAGAAAGGCATCGAACACTTGGTGGACATCGAGCGAGCTTTCCTATTCGGGAAAAAGGAGATCATCACTTCCGGTACTCATCCGAAACGATTTACCGGCGGAGTTCTCCCTCGCATCAGCCAGGTCACCAGCAACGTAGCAACCCGCGACGACTTCAACAGCTACCTGAGAATCTTGTTCGCTCACGGCAACACCGAGAAATACTTGCTTGCTTCCGGTTACGTGATCGACAAGATCAACGGATTCGCTCACGACAAGTTGCAGGTACTGCAAGGAGAAAAAACTTTTGGATTAACCATCCTTAAGTATCTTTCTCCGCACGGCACGCTCAACATAATCAAGCACGATCTGCTTTCGGGGGATCTGTACGGCAAGAGCGGTGTCGGTGTAGACATGGAAGCTTTGACCTACCGATATCTCGCCAACCGTGACAGCAAGCTTCTCACGAATCGACAAGCACCTGGCGAAGATTCACGAGTAGACGAGTACCTGACCGAATGTGGCCTCCAGATGGAACAGCCTGAGCGTCACGCAATCGTTAAGTTCGCTTAAGTAATCCTTCAAGTCTCGGTCGGACGGGCATGCTTTCCGAACCCGCCTGACCGAGTGGAAAGCCCTTGAGGGGTTTTCCGCGGAAAATGAAAGGTCGATTCCGCGGTTATTACAAAAATAATTTCACATTAATTCGTATGGCAAAAAATCAAGCATCGACGGCTGAAAAGCCGAAGACAAAGAGCAAGCGTTACGCAACCCGTTACGGACAGCATTACGCGATCGTGATGATCCCGACTGTAACCGAGATCATCAACGGAATGGCAATAACGCGTCCAGGAAAAACGATCGAATTCAAGAATGGCATTTACGAAACGAAGGATTCTGCCGAACAAGACTTCCTGGATAATTCTCCGTTTGTCGGCATCGACTATCAGGAAGTCACAAAGGCAGTGACTTCGGCTCTTGAAGCCAAGTCGTTGTCGGAAAAGGAATCTGAATTGAAGGAGAAAGAAGAAGATCTGAAGCGCAGAGAGATGGCGCTCAAAGGCAAAGAAGAAGGATCAGACTCCTCATCCGGAAAAGAAACCAAAAGCGAGGGGAAGACAAAAAAGAAAGAGCCAAAGTTCTAAACTCTCGGCTCGTTAAAGGTCGAACCATTATCAACCAAACATAAGGCACAACGATATGGCGATAGAAAGTAAATCAAAATTTGCGGTGAACGAAGCGACCGTAGCCAGCGCAGGCACTGCCGTTCAGCTTCCCGACATTCCTGTCGGAGAGGGGTGCGAGCTCGTCGTAAAGGCAAAGCGCACAAATCTCGGCGCGATTAAAGTCGGAGAATCTGCACCGCAGGCTCAGGCGGGGAAATTCACCCTAGAGCCGGGCGAAGCGGTGAAGCTCCGCATCAGCAATGCGAACAAGGGCTACATTGACGCGGAAGTCACCGGCGACAAAGTCGAGCTGATCGTTGAGCAATAAGCTCCTATGTCAGATTTTATTCCTCAACAGGGAGACTTCAGCTTCCTGCGGTTCAGAAAAACCGGCAGATACTTCGGGCCATTCATGACAGGCGGAACAGTGACCACGCAGTCGGCAGCGTCTGCAAACTCACTGCGCGCCTTTCCATTCTTTGTACCGAAGACGCAAAAGTTTGATCGGATAGCAATTCGCGTCACGACTTTGGCCAGCGGCACAACTCCGAAGGCTCGTCTCGGCGTGTACGAAGACAAAGGCGACGGAAGTGTCTATCCGGCAAAGCTCGTGCTCGATGCGGGCGAGGTGGATGTTAATACCACGGGGCTTAAAGAGATCGCGATCAATCTCACACTCAAGGGCGGGAAACTCTACTGGCTTGCTTTTGTAGGCCAAGACACCACCGCACTCGTGCTTGCAGCAATTCCTGCAGCGGACGCGATGGCGACATTCCTCGGTTTTGACAACGGACTGACTGGCACGCCGTATCTGGGCTATGCGGTAACACAAAGCTACGGTGCGCTGCCAGCAACATATCCGACAGCAAGCCCGACGGATTGGAGT